>Ga0123355_10008714_pt1 | contig 15338 bp, 17 predicted proteins | sample TergutEmb28metaG_3_FD_89872 | JGI IMG/M metagenome (GOLD analysis project Ga0123355, IMG submission 89872) | Embiratermes neotenicus P1 segment gut microbial communities from Petit-Saut dam, French Guiana - Emb289 P1 | ecosystem: Host-associated > Arthropoda: Insects > Digestive system > Gut ... | reverse complement strand
TGTGTGTGTGTGTGTGTGTGTGTGTATAGATATATAAGTAATATACACACACACATGTCTTTGTAAAATATATGGACACCATTTTTCAGTCAAATATTTTTTTTGAGATATGTGTAGCTCACAGGTACTTACTGTGTGTGTGTGATACATGATATATGTAAATCTTAATGAAAGATCCTTGATAGATGTTTTACTTTCAACACTCATGTTTGTGATTGGTGAAGTAATTTGGCCCTAATATCTGAAACTCCTGTGGGATGTTACGATCTTGAACTTTGGTCACTTCGGAAGCACTGTATTGTGCTGACACCAATGCCACATTTACAGATGTCAGTTGTAAACTGTAAGAGAGTGCTGCTCTTAATGAATGGCATAATTGTATAAAATGCCATAAGAGTGCATGTAGATGGTAGATTGTACATTTAAATTTCAATGATCCAGTCCGCATGGTATTATGGAGTTAATTTTTTTGTATATTGAGGCATGTGTCTGTGTTATAGTGAGTTTTATTTTATTAGTGGGTGCCATAATGTAGAACTCCTGTTGCAGGTAAAATCCAGGAGCGGATCGATAAGAAGAGTGCATACTTTCACATGTTGGCATGGTCAATACCTCTGGTTCTTACCATCACTATTATGGCATTAGGGGAGATTGATGGTGACAGTGTTGCTGGAATATGTTTTGTAGGATATGTGAACAAGGCTGCACGTGCAGGCTTCTTGATTGGTCCTCTCACCACAGTGATCCTTGTTGGAGGGTATTTTCTGTCAAGAGGTGAGTGTTCATGAGCATAAGAGAATCCACAAATCAGACTGGTATGGAAGGAGTGCATGGAGTAAGATGCAAAAAATGAAAGCCTTCACTAATATGGTACACTGTATTAAGACAAAGGATGCTGTGGTGCCTATAGGATATTGTGTGGAGGAAATGCCATTGCCGAAAGGAGGTCACATTATAATTAAGAGGCACTTTATGTTTCATGTATTACTTTTGTTTGTTAAGATTATAAGCGTGTATTAGTCAGTGGGGTTGAGTTGGCTGTAATCCCATTTATCAACCAGTATGCAAGAATAAATACCATAAGAATGTGCATGAAATGAGTTGAGAGAAAAGAAGTGTACGTGTCAGCATAATGGACCAAAGATCAGCAGACTAGGATATTAGTACACATTGAAGTGCAGTATAGATTCTGTTGAAGTGTTCAACAGCCTGACTGTAGTCCATTTAAATTATTCTTTAACAAAATGATTTGAAAACAAATAATTTTGTGTTTTGTGAGAAATGAGTTTACACTGAATGAAGCACACTTTTTCAGTATCATCATACATTGTGCTTTCTGAGGCTTTGTTCTACAGGTGATTCCATTATTTTGGGAATCTCCTCAAAATCTTTTTCCTTTTGGCTGAGTGGGAAAAACATAAGGAGTTTTCTGTGTTTCTGCAAACAAAAGAAACATTGAATTCTCCGAAAAGGGTCTAGAAATGAAATTGACATCATTGCAGAGTTTTGTATGTGATATTATTAAGCTAAGTGCACACAAAAGATGTCAAGTTGCTGGAAAATGTACCAGTTTGATGCTGTATATTAAATATTACCTGATCAGATGATCTAATTTAAACTTTTATTTAGGTTTAGGGTTGGGTCTAACAAGATTATTTTACTTATTGTATTGTGGTATTTTTATAGGATTGTTCGTGCCTCTGTTTGTAAAAGTTTTGGCTGAACGTTAAATCTCTTACCTTACTGCACACCACGCACACCAACAAGTTTGCCGTAGCTGCTCTAAGTGCTTATGTTGTATCTCTTCCCATTCATTCATTTTGCCTATTTCCATTTATACAGTCTGCCCAATTGTAGTTTGTTTCAGTCTTTATTTTTGTATGCAGTGGTAGGAATCTTTTTCCCATCCATGGGTAACATGTCTGTAATGTTAGAAGGTTAACCTCCCTGCTCACATCATGAAGGCTTACTGGAGAATGGAGGTATAGATAAAGGTAGGGGTCAGCTTCTCACCCTGGCAGCTTTACCTCCAGGCAAAAAGCCTCCAGTACCCATTGAATAGGATAGTGGCTCAGACCCAGAGCTGATCTTAACGCTTTGGAGAGTAGGAAAATCTCTTGCCTATGCCCGGGGTCAAATCATGGTTCTTCAGTTGTTCGGGCTGTAATGTCACTATGTTGACTGTCCTGACCAAGCTCTGCCTACCATTGTGTTCTTAATTTCATCATCTTTTCATGTTGCATATCTGTGCTTAGATCTTGCCTAATTTCCTGTTCATGAATTTTATTCCTTGCTTATTTTTTCATATTCTGTAGAGACTTTATATATGCTACTTTCCCCTACTTAATCTATGTCCATGTTTCTGCTTTGTGTGTGGTTAGACAATAAAGATCTGGGATTGGTGCTGTCATGGAACTATGGTTTGGTGCATAATTCTTTGCTGTTAGTTCATGTTATGACTGGGATTAATGAAAATAAAGTACAGTTAGGTCATCCATAGCAGCTCTGCATGTATGCTGTGTTTTAGTTATCAAGTAACAGTGTGAATGAACATCAAGATTTGTTTAAAACTGAGAAAAGCAGCTACAGAAAGATATTAAGTGTTTAAAAGTGTTTATAGAAATGAAACTGTTTTTGTATACATCTTTAAATCGTTTTAAAGATTGAGAGATGGATTTGAGAGCCTTGATTATATTCCAAGGACTGGCTGCTGTTAACTGCTTTAAATCCAGGTACAGTTGCATGTTGGTGAAGTTTTGACTAAAGACTCTTGAATAACTCTGAAACAGGTGGAGGATAAGTTACACATTAACCAGGAGGTGATTGATCTGATTTTTCTGGAAGATATCGGAAAGTTGAAGACCTGCATGAAGTTTCAGCTGATCTCATTCTGCCATGGTTGTTAAGGGCTTTCTGGCAAATTACAGCATGGTGGAGATAAGCCATCCACTCTACTTACCTAACCTCGTGTTTACTGATTTTTCATCTGTTCTTTTAATGAAACCACCCTCAAATGAAGATTTCAGGATGTCAAGAATAATCAAGAAGAATATAACAACCATATTAAATGCACTTCCTTGGATACCTCTGATGCCTGCTTTTTGCAGTTTTTTGGAAAAATGTAAAAAGTGTGCTGCAGTAGGAAGAATTTACTTGAAAGGAACATAAAACAAATGTCTTCTTATATTGTGTGTGTTTTTTACATAATATGTTCTGTGTGACCTAAGTTTCTGAAATTATCTACTTAAAAATGTTTTGCCAACCATTTGATGTTGATGTTTAGAGGTTATGTATATTTTAGGCCTGTCTGTGGCCATGGATGTTTAATGAAGAGTTAAAAGATCAGTCTGTGGTTATTAAGGTTCAAACCGCATGTGTTGTAGGTCTTATAACACTTGTCAGACTGAAGATCAACAGCCAAGATATTATCTCAGAGAGAGCGAGTACAAAGATACGTCAGACCATAGTGCGCATTGGCCTCTTTTCACTGCTGATGTTTGTGTTTGTGATGGTTACTTTTGTGTGTCATGTGTATGAATTCCAACACCATGATGGATGGAGGGACAGTTTCAGAAAATTCATTGTGTAAGTTAAATTTAAAATATTTGTTTTCTTAACTAACAGCAGCATGCCATATTATCTGTAACTTATTTAAGACTGTATTAGCTGCCTAAGTAAAGGGGTTGTAAAGGGATTGTACAGCTGTTGTCCTCAACATTTCTTTTCTTAACATTTAATGATTCTCTCATTGGCTCAGATTATGTACTGTAATTGTTAGAGGAATGAATGCATGAATAACTATGGAGCAGTGGTGGAATTATACTGATGGGGCTGAAACTTGTAGTGTAACCTGTCTTAGTTCCACTTGTCTACCACAAATCACACACAAGCTGGCCTGAGATTGAACTGTGGCCTCCATGATAAGAGGCTGATGACTAACTGCCTGTGCTGTCAACACATCTTGTTGCACTCCACACAAGTAAACACATGTGACTTGTATTTGGCAAGTTTTCTTTACATATAATGTTAATGTGGAATTGCAGAAGGTGCCAAACGAGTGACATAAGATAACTAAATTTCATCCTCTTTGCCTTGAAACTTTGACCTTGATATATTCAACCAAGTTTAAAATATGATATGAACTGATTTTTGGTACAAATTTTGTAAAATGAACAAGTGAATTTAAAAAAAAGTTTGATCAACTTTCTATGAGGAAGGAAGAGATTGTGATTATTATTTATTCTTTTGTCTATACAATTTTGACTTCATTTGAGAAAATCAGAAGTGTGTACATTTATGTGGCATTGAATATGTTAGTGAAGCTGTTGTGATTTGAGAAAGGGAAGAGCAAATTTGTTGTAGATGATACCAAAATTTGCTGTGACATGAGTGTTGAACTTTCTTCAGTCCCATTTTCCACTGCCAACACACACACATAAGTACACAAATTCTGCATTTTATTGCTTTTAGTTCACATATTGTTTATGTATTGCATGTGAATAATTAGTGGTAATCTCTTTTTACTATATAAAATAAAATTTCAGTGCACTGGAAACTAGCTAGTTGAACCTCAGAAAGGGCTGTGCCTCAGCTCATTGATTCCTGCATAGTCAGTGTGGGATTTGTGGTGTAGAGAGTGACACTAGAACAAATATTTCTTTCAGTACTTTGGTGTTTACCTGTGACTGTCGTTCCACCAGTTCTCCATACTCCTATTCATTCATCTGCCTTTGCTCATATATAGTCTTAGTAATTGACAGCATCAGTAATAAAACACCAAGAGAAAGAGAACCTGAGACCTTAAGTCAGCATATGCCACTAGTAAATGAATGATTACTCTTCAGTGTTGAATAGTGCTGTTTCACTTCTTTGAGTAATTTATTTAATACTTTTTTCTCCCCATTATAAGGTATGTTGATATTATTGAATAGTCTTATGATATGATTAACTTATTTACCTTCCTGTACTGTTATTTACATTTGTGTATGGTATCTCTAGTTGCTGCATGGTTTCTGTACCTTTACTTCAGTGGGAAATTCATTTTCTCTTAAGGAACTACTTTAAGGAAATGCATATCTTGATAAAAGGGGATTTTGGCCACAAATAGATACACATGTTTGCAGTCACTTGAGCTTGTCATTTTTGCAAAAAGTTGCTCAGAATTCCAAAGTTTTAAGAAGCATAAAATCAGGTTGGCCAATTTAAATGAAACTGTTCATACTATTGTATGTCTGTATGTAGGATAATGAATTCATTACCTTTGTTGTATAGAGCATATTTATGGCATGCTGTATGGTAACCATAATAGAAATACAGACTTATGAGGCAGTGTTTTTCTTGACTAATCTAATTTTCACATTTTCTCTCTGGAGGGCTTTGACCTGCATCCAGACAGCAGAGATGACAGAACTGTCTGTAAGTTTCTTCTGCATAGCTTTCTGCAGTGAGATTCTGCTTGGTGCCTTTTTGAGTTGTTCTGCTGTACCCATTTAGGGTACAAAGTTTAGTTTGACAGATGTCTTTTCTTTTGGCATATTATATAATTACTCTGTGACATTTTCTGTGTATAAGGTGTGGATAATTGGAAGTATTAGTATGATTTTAATTATTTATGTGGGACAGATGGTAGAGAATGCAGTTGTGTTTCTTAATAAGACACTGTGGTATATACGAGGGGGTGCTGATAAGTCCTTAGCCCAACCAGGGAGGAAACAAGCTACAACGACCAAACTCGGGATTTATTAAACACACTCCCCATGAACCTCAAAACACTTCTTAGCCCATTGCTCTAACTTTTGCAAGCCACTCAAAAAAATTCAGAAGTTCATCCATGCAACCAGGTCTCCACAGCAGCAATGACCTCCGCGTCGGACGAAAAATGGCACCCTTTCAATTGTTTTTTCAGTCCAAGGAACAGCTGGTAGTCTGATGGGGCCAGATCTGGAGAATAGGGTGGGTGATGAAGACACTGGAAGCCCAGGTAGGCCAGTTTCTTTTGGGTTGCAAGTGCCCGGTGAGCTGGGGCATTGTCGTGCTAGAACAAGACCCCCTTGGTGACCTTCCCACGGCTGGTGTTTTTCCTTCACAATGTCCTTCAGTTGCACCGGCAGAGATGAGTAATACTCCGCATTGATAGTCTGGCCCTTTGGAAGATAATCAGTGAGGAGGATGCAATGTTGATTCCAAAAAATCGAGGTGAGTACTTTTCCAGCGAATTTTTGCGCTCGGAATTTTTTGGGGGCGGGGTGAGCCTCTATACCTCCACTCTATTGATTGTTGCTTTGTCTCCGGGTCATAGCGATATAACCAGGTTTCGGCCATGGTCACAACAGGAAATCATTTGGATCGCACCAAAAAAAATTCCAAATGTTGCTCAGACGACTGGCACTATTGATGTTTTTGATCCGCATTCAGGCATTTCGGGACCCACTTTGCGGAGCGCTTCTGCATGTCCAAATCTTCATGAATGATGGACCCAACCTGCTCACATGAGATGCCAAGTTGCTCAGATATTGATTTAGCCAGGATCCGGTGGTCTTCCAAGATTAGCTCATGAATTTGATCAATAATCTTGAGGGTGGTGTTTTGGGTCATCCAGGATGATGCACACCACAGGTGGAAAAATCACCACATTTAAACTGGGCCACCCAGTTTTTGACAGTGGCTTATGATGGTGCATGTTCCCCTAATGTTTCTGTCAGAATGGCGTGAATTTCCTTCGGTGCCTTGCCTTGCAGGAAAAAAAACTTGATGACAGCTGGCATCTCCATGTTATTGAAATCGCGCGTGTCGCCTGACATGCTTCTGTTCAGCCTCTGTAACAAGAAAAGACTTGTAATTTGGGACATGAACAGGCCCCTCTTTCCAACGACACTGTCGATTCCATCCTATGACATTGGGAAGTAGGTCGGGCTAAGGACTTATCAGCACCCCCTCATATGCCTCAATTCATTGAAGAGACCTCTGAAAAGTGTCTGTCAGCATAGCCTGTGTCTTAGTTTGTTTCTGAACACGGAGCCTAAGTATAAAGCAGAAGTGATAACTCTTGCACTGTGATATTCAGTTCGACAGGAATTAAAACATACTGAGTTTTCAGATGGGCACAGAAAATCTCAGTATAATTGAAGATACTTGCCTTTTTAATATCCTTTCAGTTCAAATTGACGTTAATAATTTTAATTAGAATTTATGCCGTGTTTGTAAGCTTTATCTTCTGTGATCCAGTGTTATTACATTCTTTTTTGATGACATAATGGGGAAGTTTAGGGTGGTCCTCTGGTATATGCCTTTAAGGAAACTAATAAACCATGAAAACTTCAGTCTGTTTAAGAAATGAAATGTGAACGTTACCCAGTTTTAATACTTTTAGACTCTTCTCTTGACTTAAGGCTGGAAATGCTTGGTGAAGTAACGATGGGCTAGAACAACTCGTGACATGTAATGTTTTATGTGTCTGTTGCCACCATTGATTTGTCCTTTCCTTGGGCATGCCACATACTTACTGCTTGCTATTCTGCTTTTTTTTCTTCATAGAGGAGGCCTAGACCCACTGGGACTGCCAAGTCATAAGAGAAAAAAATTGATACTGTTCCACTAACTCTTTTACTACTGAAGCATTTAATTATTGCACAGTGGGACGATTCATTAAAAAAAAAATGGGTATTAACCATAGTACAAAGTGTTTCCTTAATCTGCTGGCACAGGAACTATACTGAATCATTAAACACCATATATCGTGACACATTTTTATAATTTTCCATGTCTTTGTAATACTTTAGCAATAGTTGAATGTAAACACATCAGAATTATAAAATAGTTGTCTCAGATAGCATGTTGAAGATTCTTTACTTGAGTGTAATATATCATTATTTTCTGCCTATTTGTAATCGGATGAAAACGCATGATAAGACTGCACAGTTGCTTCTTAGCTAGCTTGGAATTATGTCTTCTCTTGGGCTCTTATTAATAGCTTCACTGTAGCATGGTTTTTTTAATATCCAGTATATCCTTTGTAATTTTTTCTGGTCCAATAGGACTGATAAAGATGTGCTCAGTCATTAATAACTTCTCCATATTGATTAGGTGCCAGGTATTAAGCAGTGGCAGTATGGACCAAAACCATTGCCGGATGAATTCACGGCCGAGTCTTTCCATGCTGCAGTTACATCTGCTGGTAATGTTCCTGGCAGGTGTCATCATGTCATCATGGGTGTGGACTAGTTCTACAGTTGACACTTGGAGAAGATGTGTGAGGCGGTATGGAACAATGTCTTTATGGAACACAACATAATTAGAATATGGAAATCTGATACTAGTGCATGAGATGTCTTATCCGTCTGTGTTTGAGAATTGATGATAGTGGCTGTTTGACACACTTTTGACTCAAGAGAAAGGACGTATAGGAAGCTATAAATAATTCTTCTTGGACTGCTTGATGCTGAAGATAAGGGCGCTACAGTCCTTTGAAATGTCAGGAGCTGCACTCCCACTAACACAGCATCACATCTCAGGAAACTTGAGCCTTTAGAAATAGAAGATACTGATACATGGCCGCATTGTGTAACTGGACAGACATATAGCGTGGAAAGCAATTGTGTTCATTTTTCCCAGAATCTATGCTAAGGTTGTTGCAAACCTGATATTTTGGCAAAGAACTACTGGTATTCTGGGGCCATAAGATGCACCTGTCCATAAGATACACTGAATTTTAGAGGACAGGTTTGGAAAAAAATATTGTATTCGTGTTCACGTTCACAAATGTGTACTCAGTAAAATGGCAGTGGAATGTTGCTTTCATTTTCAAGATTTTGCACCTTTGTACCATAAGACTTGCAAGAATTAATGCGGTCTCTTCTGGGAGTAAATGTGCTTCTTATGGTCTGGAAATACAGTACCTCAAGTGCTGTGGTAGTTCATTTTGTTGCAGATGGAGCTGTGTGTGAGTTGCCAGAATAATAACCCTTTGCCTCATTGAACAGGAGGACACAGTGGACAGATATGTGCCCAGTCATGCCAAATGTACCTATAGATAGGGTGTAAAGGGAATTCAAATGAACTGTCACTAATGTCAGAATGATGTGAACTTAAATATTGTGGCAAACGTTTGCAATAGTGGACCTTTCCAGCATGTGAGGTATCAAAGGTAGATTTCAGTAATAGAGAATATCAACTTCCTAATCCTTTTGTATATGAAAGTTGGAAGTATGACCAGATTATAATATTCATGTTGTCTGTCATGTCCATCACAGCCTTGTCAAAAACATATAACAGTAAGAATAATAATATGGCACATGTTATTGAATCACATAACTATGTTTCTCTCACTTTCAGGACTTTGAACAGCCAAACAGAAGAGCCAGTTAGACTGAAGAAACACAAGGTCATTGCACAAGCATTTGCAAAGAGGAAGATGTTCAACAAAGCAGGTCGCCTCTCTCTTAGTTTTCATAGCACTCATGAGGATCCTGTAGGCAAGTTATTTTACCATTTCTCACACTGAGTAATTTTACTGTGAAGAGAGAAAGAGGTGTAGTTCTCCAGCTATTCATCGAGTTGTGAGGTTGTGAAGTTATAGATATTTTTCAAATAAGGAAAATGTGCCTCAGCAGTGGAAATACTTCATCATTGTACCTGTTTATAAGAGGAGTAATTATAGTTCTGGTTTTATATACAAATCTAGATTCAAAGAATGAGAAGCGCTAAGAGTTCAGGTGCCAGTTGTCTGTAATAGTCAGTAATTCAAAAGTTGTGATTGCTGATAATGGCTTAAAGGATACAGTTTTTACAGTGATGATCTTAAGGGAAGATTAATTAAAATATGTTAATGCTTTGGAAAACCTCAAAGCATTCCTTGTCTAAACTCTTGTATTTTTATTCAGGTCTGAATTTTGACATGAACAGTGCTGCATCACAGGACTTGAGCTCTACTTGGGCTGCAGCATTGCCAAAATTGATGACTCGACGTGGTGCTCTCATAGGAGTGGCTACAGGCTCCAACTCAAGTCAGCAACACAACTCCATAGACTCTGAAATAAGTTACAGCGTGAGGAGGTAATGGTGCATGCTGTAATTTGAGCAAATCTCCTCCTTCATTACAACACAGATATAGTATCATCTGAGATCAGGACATACAAAACAATAATTGTGCCAGTTGTTTTATGTGGGTGTGACATGTGGTTTTTTACTTTGAGAAAATAACAAATTGCAAGGGTGTGAAAACAATGCTGAGGAGCATTTTTGGACTAAGACAGTATTGGAAGTGAACTATTTAAGATACTGCATATTGAACTGTGTGGGTTATACAGGTCACCTAATATTATTATGATAATTTGGAGTAAGTGAGCTGTTTAAAATAGTGCATGATGAAGAAATTTGTGGATTTGATAGGTCAACTTCATACAGTACAATTCCTTTTAATCTGGACCCATGGCACCAGACACTTGCAGGATTATCAAATATTCTTTTATTACCAAGCAGTACCTATACTGACCAAAGTTCTTGCAGGTAATTGTTTTGTTATTGTTTTCAAAGAATGTTTACTAGTCAGTTATTTTCAAATGATCATACAAAAACTTGGCATTTTCAATTATTATAGGCCCCATTATGGGTTTTTTTTTTTTTCAAAACACATTGCTTTAAACCACTTCTACAATACCATTTCCATTTGCACTAATTTAGAGTCTTTCAGTGTCTGGTACTTGAAAAGGTCCTTCACACTTTCACTTGATGCCATAAACAATTGTAACTGGTCCTTCTGTTTTCTTTACATAATCATAATTATAATCTATTACTTCACCTTGATCCTAGTCTTGGAATCATTGTAAAATCATTGTTCCTCACCATAAATTTCATAATAATTTTCCTCAGCTGCTTGCTTACATCTACATAATTCTGTTTTTAAAATGCATAACTGTGCATTTTGTATTGCAAACCATGTCCTTATGAAAGAAAACATCACATTTGTTTGTCAGGGTGTCTGTCGAATCACGTCGCCACTCACTGGACTCACAGGTGTCCGTACAGATTGCTGAAGTGACAGCTACGCGGATGGCTGCGGCCACTCCCATGCCTTCAACGGCTGCTGCTATGGCATCTGGTGGCAGAGGTAGAAAAACTCGTAACAGGAAGAACAGGAGAGAGTTTGGACATGGTCGAAATTGTCGTGTAGGTCCAGTCTTTGTTCGTAGAGGTAGCACAACATCACAGGAAAGTCAACTGGGAGCTGAGGTGAGTCAGCTGGAGCTATGGATGTTTGTATGTGTTTAGGATGCCCACTTCACATTTTAGTATTACAATGCAAATGGGTATGACTGTAGTTTGTATGGTTTATATTCCTCTTTCCCAGTGGTCATCATCTTGGAGCTCATTCACTTGCAACCCTTTTAGGTTCAGCTACGAGTAGTTGTTTTAATGGTCTCACGTTCCTATTGATTTATAATTTGTTATTAATTTTTGGAAAGGTCTTTTTCCCTTTTAAAGCTGTTTAACATGACAAAGCCTTTGTTATTGTGGTCCAGAATGTTGGTTAACATTGATTCATTGCTTAGCTCTAAACTGTGTTGGTCCCTTTTACAGTCTTTCCACGTGCATTATGCTGCTGTGTGTGTCACCAGTTTCATTTCAGTAGATAAGGAATTGGATCCAGGGTTTCATTACTGGCAGAGGCAAGGGATTTTGTTCTTCTCTAAAGGTTCAGTGGCTCAGCCCCCATGTTCGGTGGATACCAGGGGTTCCTTTCCCAGGTGTAAAATAGCTGGGGCATGAAGTTAACCACCATTCCTCATCAGGTGTTGAGTTCAACCCATTATGTCCGAACAGGAAAACACTGTCCCAGTATTTAAATGCCCTTAATGGCCAAATGGGAAAACACTTTCGCACAATGCCGTGTTATTTTTAAAATTTTCTGTGTTGCTAATTACATCTCTCTTTTTCAAAATATTTGTCTAAAAGACTCGTATAGGCACAAAAGATTGTGTGATGTGTAATTCTAGTTAAAATTATCGCTAATGAGGCTTAATTTCTCTTACTAACAGCCTCACGATTTTTCCAGCAGTCACAAATTATTTACAGACATCTCCAGGCAGTGGTTCTTAATTCTTCTTTTTTCCTCGTATTGGCGAAGTTGAGCAAATACACACAAATAAACGCCCTTCTGACAAGTCTGTGTTCCTTCGTAAAGACCCTACTATAAAATCCACACCCCCTTCACCGCCCATTATTTAATCATGAAGATGCTACTGAAAAATATCAGTTCAGTAATTACTTTGGTAATATTTACTTACAATTTTGTGTTCTGCTTTTCCATTTTAGTGTCACTTGGTTCTCAGAAGTGCAGTGTTCAGTGTAATATACCTCGAAACATGGGGTATCACACAACCCTATGTGTTGCATTATCGACACTTGTATTTTGTTCTTGTTTCTTTGTTTTTTAGCAGGACATACACAGCACCAAGTTCTCTTATACTGCATGAGCCAGTGTCTGATGTGTCTTAAATTAAGTCTATTTAGTTGGCTTGTGGGTGGGGCTTGTCTTCTTTGGCTTGTAGTCTGAGGTCAAGGCACCCTTTCTGCCTCTCAAAATAGGTCCTTCACCAATGTCAGTCTGAATTGTGAGTGTGATAATCTTGAACCACAAGAGGCAAGAATTATAAAGCTGTTGAGAATGGTAAGGTCCAGAAGAAGGAAGAGTAGCTTTTTCACTCATTTCCAAGTCCATCTGCTAATAGAGTAACAGTTTGTCACATGGTCAGATTTGTCCACATATCCCATGTGTCTACTATAGTCTTGTATTATGGCCAGTTTCACAGCTTTTCCATGCTCATCACAGAAATTACCCTCCAGTGGTGGACAGTGCATGTTCATCAGTATATTTAGGTTTTGTTTGGCCTTCCATGCTATGGCTGTCATGTTATCTTTCACCTTAGTCTTTAGTTCACCCTTCTTCAGTTTCATTTAATGTTCAGAATTCTTCAGCATCTCTTTTCTATTTGGTCTAACAGGCCTACAGCAATATATTGTCTTTGTATGTGAATCATCAAATAATGCTGGAGATAAAATGAATTGTCCATGTGCAACTTGTGTCCCACATGGTCATTCCTTGCATGTGTAGCTGTCATGGCAAAAGTTGCACATTTCCTGCCTTTGCCTAAATACATGGTCATGTAAGTATATCCCTTAGAATCTCTCAGCTTGTAGAGCTTTTGTGTTTCTTTGGTATGTACTCTTTGAAGATGACTCTACCTTTGAGGAACACAATGATTTCATCACCCGCTAAATGTTTGGTCAGACTGTAATTTTTAGCATTTGAATCATTGAGCTTGTCAAATATAGCTCTCATTTTCCACAGTCATTCGTAATTTTCATCCCTCTTGTCAGGTTCATTCACTATAATGTAGATATCTTAGTATATGATAGAATCGGTCTTGTTTCATAGTGTTTCCATAATAGGCCATGAAGTATGTTCTTGTGTCGACCAGTAATCTTTCACAGTGTCCCTCTGATCATGCCCCATCTGCACAATAATTGCCCAAAACAAACATATTTCCTGAACGGTCACTTCAGGCAGCTGGGACCGTCCTTTGTCCAGTGTGTCCAGGTACTGGTGATAATGTCTATTTGTCTCTTCCACCTTCAGTTATGTACTTTCAAAAAAGAAGTGCATGAAAATGCTGAGTGGGGAAGAGTCGTTATTGATGTGGGGTGCTTCTGTTTGTTGTAACCCACTGGGACCTCCTGTAAACTTATATACTACAGGTACAGTAGGTCAGCGTGTGTATTGTCAGTTCTCTGTGTGAAGTTTGTGTCAGTAGTGTCAACTGTGTCACTGTTACTCTGAGCAGAAACATCTTCATCTTCTGATTAATGTGCATCAGATTCTGATTCTAATATCTGTTTTGTGATGTATGCCTGTAAGGTTTCTTCTTGTAGCCAAACTGCTACATGCACTTCGACCCAGCTCAGCATACACCAAACCCAGCATCTTCTGACTGATGGTGATTGAAGCATCTGCATTGCCTGGCCTGCCACAAGTTATTGCTCTTGCATGGAACAGACTCAAATGTTAAGTTGAGGATAGACATAAGCATGAAACTGCGTTTCAAAACTTCAGGAAGAAATAGTTACAGGAGATTGAAGGACATTCGCCTCTGGTCCCATATTGCGCTAAACATAGAAATAAATGTGTCTAAAGAAACAGGATGACCTGTACAGTCAGCTCCAAATTTTATAACACAAGGTCTCCACACATAGCAAGAGCTATTTAAAAAAAAATCTAGAAAATGATATGTAGAATGAAAAATAAACAAAATAAACAATGACCTCAGAAGTACAAACTTAGGTAGGATATAGATAAGTTGGAAAATAAAGATAAGGAAAAAGAATATAAAAAACACATTACTGGAAAGCTAAGGCAAATAGAAAGGAAGCAAGATGTGAATGAAGAGTGGATAAATGTTAAAAATTTCATCTTAGAATCAGCTAAAGAAAAAATCAGAGAACAGAGAAAAGAAAGAAATCTAAGATTGGTACGACAAAGAATGTCAGATTGCAATGAAATAAAAGAATGACGCTAGATAGAAATGTCTGAATAAGGAGACACAGAAAAATAGGGAAGAATATGACGAAAAAAGGAAAATAGCAACAAAATTAGAGAGAGAAATGTGGAATAAGAAAATAGAGGAAATAAAGGGTGCAAATATAAAGAAAAATGTAAGAAAGTTTTATAAAAAAGTCAAACGAGTAAAGAATATCAACAACATAATATAATTTACAAAGATGATAAAGGGAAAATATTAACTGGGGCGAAAGATATATTGCTAAGATGGCAACAGTATTTTGAGTTTCTTTTAGAAAATGAATTACAGACACAAGAGAAAAATGAAAAGGAAAATGAAAATATAGAAGAATTAGAAGATATTAATAAGCCAACTTATGAGGAAATGATTGAGTTCGTTAGCAAAATGAAAAATGGGAAGGCTTTGGGCCTAGATAATATAACTGTGGAATTAATAAAGAACGTTGGACCAGAACTACGACAAAGAATATTTGATCTCCTGCTGCAAATATGGGACCAAGAAAGAATGCCAGAGGAATGGGAAATAGGAATTATTTGCCCTATTTTTAAGAAGGGGAGACCATAGAGAATGCAGTAATTACTGAGGAATCACCTTGTTGAATATCACGTATAAAATTTTCACATGTTTAATATATAATAAACTAAAAACTAAACTCCGTGGCTTTAGTCCGCGAGCGAACCATACCGACAGAGCGGCCGCCGCCGGTCAGCGAAGTTAGTGCCAACTTTTGCGGATAGAGGGGTGTCACGTGGTTAGCGCAACGGT
>Ga0123355_10008713_pt1 | contig 15339 bp, 11 predicted proteins | sample TergutEmb28metaG_3_FD_89872 | JGI IMG/M metagenome (GOLD analysis project Ga0123355, IMG submission 89872) | Embiratermes neotenicus P1 segment gut microbial communities from Petit-Saut dam, French Guiana - Emb289 P1 | ecosystem: Host-associated > Arthropoda: Insects > Digestive system > Gut ... | reverse complement strand
GACGAGCACACCGCCGCGCTAGACCCTGCCACTGCCCAAAAAGTGCTGCGCCTAACCAAGGAAATAATAGAAAAAGACAGCATCACTACGATTATGATCACGCACGACATGGCATCTGCACTGGAAGTGGGCAACCGTACAATCATGTTTGACAACGGAAAAATAGCCCTGGACGTACAGGGAGAAGAGCGGCGGAATATGACTGTTGAAAAGCTGACAGAGCGGTTTTCTGCTAAGTTTTGAATTAGTGCTACATGAGATCCGGAGCTTGAATATAAATATACACAGCACGGGCATTTCCATCCCAAAGCGCTTCTGCGCCCATGACATTGATGATATACGCCAAAGGAACAAAAGTGCGCCCGGCAACGATAACAGGCGTGCCCATATTATTTTGAAGGGGTTCGCCAACGGTCATCATTACCGTTCTGCCGTTAAGGTTAAAAAGGATAACCTCGGCGTTAAAGCTCAGGTTTGTTGCCCCAAGCGCTTCACCAATAGCGCGAAGGGGTACCATTGTGCGGTCGTTTTCTATAAATGGGGCGGCTTCAATGGTATGGGGCACACCATCGTCTGTGAAGGTAGTGCTGTCGATGGCAAAGCGCAGTATGCGTACATCGGTGGTATGGGCCGGCGGAGATTCTTCTTGTGGTGCGTCCGGTTCCGGATAATCCGGATCATATGGGCCAGCTGTTGGCGGTTCTTCGTGCGGCTCATCTACATACGCAGTGTATACAAAGCCGCATAAGTAAATAAACCCAAGAAAATTCCTGCATATAGGATCTACCCGCCATGCATCATTGCCTCGGACGTTTACATTTTGGGAAAAAATAAACCGTTCCCCACCCCAAGAAGATTCGCTGAGGTCGACGGTTCCGTCGGCGTGTACATATTCAACTACAGCCACATGACCATAGTAATTGGGTACGCTTCTGCCCCACACAGCTATTGCGCCAAGCCTCGGCTCTTGCCCTCTTGGGAACGTGTCGTAAGGGCTGGGATGGCCGCCATCGTTATAAAACCAATATCTCGCATTGCCTACGTTCAAATTGGGCCTTTGCCCCAAAATTTCGTATGCCCTGCCCCAAGCATATGCAGTACAGTTGGGCAAGCCAAGCCCTACGTTGTGGAACGGGTTGCTTGTGGTAAAGCGAGGGTCCTCTTCACATGGAGCAGTAGTGCGTGGCACAAAGCTGTTTTGGAAACTAAAATCCTGCGCAAAAACCGTTCCCGTAAGCACGATTGCAAAGACTAAAATAGCTGCTATTTTATACATCTGCCCGATACCTCCCCTTAAAATTTTTTAACATGTCTGCCAACCCGGCCTGATATTCCCGTGTACGCCCCAATCCTTTTTTTATGCGGGTGCTTTCCAGCCGGACCTTGTCGTTGTCTGGGGCCAGTTCCAGTGCATGGGTAATCGCTTTTTCTGCCCTGCGCCAGTCGTAATCGTGGCGGTAGTATTCTGCCAATTTTGCCCATAAGTTGGCCGTGTTTGCGCCCTCTGCACTTGTCGCGTTGCGCATACACCTTAAAGATGCGGGCACATCCCCCGCGGCGGCGTGTATTTCCGCCTCTTTTACATAATATTCTGCGTCCTTGCCCGCTATTTTTGACAATGCGTGCAGTGCCTGCTTGTACTGGCCCATTTCTTTGTACATATCTGCCATTTTATACGCATAGTACGGTGTTGTGGGGTCCAGTTTTATCGCTTTTTCGTAATAGGTTAGTGCTGGGTTGTAATTTTTCTGTTTATAGGCCATTAGTCCATACAAAAATGGGATATCCGCAGAGTCTGGAACAAGGGCTTCTGCTTTTTCCAATATTTGTGTGGCGGTTTCGAATTGTTTCCTTAAAATTGCGGCCTCTGTATAGTGCAGCATTACGCTTATATTATCAGGTTCCAGCGCATAAGCGCGGGCCAGGTATCCAGCTGCTTTTTTTGCAAGAGACAGCTGCATATATGCCACACCAATATTATTAAACAATGCAGCGTTTTCCTCAAGTTGAAGCGCACGCTTATACAAAGGCAGTGCCTTAAATGGGTGGCCGCGCTCCACAAAATAGTCTGCACGTTCCTTTAATTTTTCCCATTCGCAGCGGCGCTCCCATGCCTCAAGTGCAGATTGCAAGCCGCTAAGCTCACCCGGGGAAAAATATTCTATCAATTGCAAAAAGCGAAGTATGCGTGTAGTAAAACGCTTTTCTTCGGCAATTTCCTGCATGTTGGCTACAACAAAAGAGAGCCCAAGTTCTGATACCCATGCCATCATTTCCTGGGAAAGGAAGTCGTCCACAGATTCGCGCCAGTGATGAAATACGTGGTACAACGCTTCTTCTAGTGAATATACACGAATACCCGTTAGGCGAAATACGAAAGGGGCCTTGTTCAGTTGTTGAGATATACAAAATTGGAGCATATTGGCCTCCCAGGTGCGGATTGTAAAAAACGCACACCCTTTGGTGTACGTTTTAGAGAAGCTACTAGCCAGGATTGAACTGGCGACCTCGTCCTTACCAAGGACGCGCTCTACCTACTGAGCTATAGCAGCAAGAGGTATTTGTATTGCAACAACCTGCAGCGTAGATTAGCATATTTTTGATGGTTATGTCAAGCGTTTTTCACCATATTTGCGATCGCGTAAATTCTCGGCACCTTCTTGAACTTTTTTCGTTTATCCTCTATAGTATTCAGGCACGTTGTTTCGCATCGGCAACACACTAAACAGGGGGAGGCTGCAATGGGCAAGCTGTCATTTTTGTTGCAGTATTTATTCAAACCAAGGACGGTTGGCGCCGTTCTGCCAAGTTCAAAGTATCTTGCGCAAAAAATGGTTGCCGGTATAGATTTTGAACATGCAAAGTGTATTATCGAATACGGTGCAGGCACAGGCGCGTTTACGGAAAAAATCTTACAAAAACGCAACGCTGCCACAACGGTTATCGTTTTTGAAATGAACAGTACGTTTTGCCAAACTCTACAAGAAAAATACGGAAGCGAACCAAATGTGCATATTGTAAACGATTCCGCACAAAATGTTGGGGCAAAATTGCAGGAATATGGCTTTGAATACGCAGACTATATTATATCCGGGCTGCCATTCGCCAGCCTCCCGCAAGATGTTTCGGTTGCCATTTTAGCGGAAACGAAGAAATACTTAAAGCCAACCGGCGCGTTTATCACATTCCAGTACACCTTGCTAAAGATGGACTTTATAGGCCAGTTTTTTGATAAAATTGAAATTGAGCGGGAACTTAAAAATGTCCCCCCCGCATACGTGTTGCGCTGCCAATAGGAAGGGGAACCCACAAACAGATGCCAATAAATACAATTGAAGAAGCGATGCAATTCATCTACCGCACATCTTGGAAAGGAAGTAAGCTAGGCCTTTCCAGAATTGCAGTGCTAATGGAATTACTGGGCAACCCCCAAAAAAAGATGAAATTTGTACACATCGCCGGTACGAATGGGAAAGGTTCTACCGCTGCAATGCTTGCCAGTATATTGGAAAAAGCCGGGTACAAAACCGGGCTGTATACATCTCCGGTTATCCACACGTTTGGGGAGCGGATGCAGGTGAATGGCGAGCCTGTTACCGAAGCCGAGTTAATTCATATTGCAAACCACTTTCAAAAATATGTAGATATGATGCCAGACTCTCCAACAGAATTTGAAGTGATAACCGCAATGTCGTTGTGGTTTTTTTATGAAAAGCAATGCGATATTGTTGTGCTGGAAGTGGGAATGGGCGGCAGGCTGGACGCAACCAATGTAATAGATACCCCGGAAGTCGCGGTTATTACTTCCATTGGGCTAGACCATATGGCTGAGTTGGGTAATACCGTAGAAAAAATTGCCGGGGAAAAAGCCGGGATCATTAAAGCCAATGGCATTGCGGTGTGTCACCCGCAAGCGAACGCTGTGGAGCGCGTTATCCGCACAAAATGCGAGGAGCAAAATACCAGCGCAACTTTTGTGGACGATAACACAATAGTGGCTACAGGGCAAAGCCTAGATGGGCAGCACTTTGAATACAATGGCCTAAAAAACCTTACAATCCCTTTACTGGGCGCACACCAGTTGCGCAATGCGGCTGTGGCAATAGAAACAGTAGACGCTTTGCGACAGCAGGGCTGGAATATATCTGATGACGCACTGCGGAATGGCCTAAAGAAAACATTATGGCTGGGCAGGTTTGAAGTGATGAAGCGCAGCCCCATATTTATTGTAGATAGTGCCCACAACCCCCAAGGGATACAAACCACCGTTGATGCTTTGCGTATGCTGTTCCCCGATAAGAAATTTATTTTTTTGTTTGGCGTTTTGGCGGACAAAGATTACGAGGCAATGCTTGAAATATTAATTCCTTATGCAAGCTGTTTTATTACTGTAACCCCGGACGCCCCCCGCGCATTGCCGGCAGGGGAACTAAACTTAGGGAGGTGTAATGCCGTGCATTGCGAAACCATAGCGCAAGGCGTAAAACGTGCAATAGAGATGTCTGGCGAAGATGATGTTATCTGCTCGTTAGGGTCGCTATCTATGGTAGGACACGTGCGCGAATGTTTGTTGTCCCTGTAACTTGGAATTCACTGAGTCAGAGTAGGAACCACGCGTTAAGTGCCGGTGGATGGGAGATTACCATCGGACGAAGGGCTTGTTTCAATAAATTGCCCGCGGTGTGCTTCCGCATCCGCTGCCACAAAAATACTTCTTTTGTGGCTTGCCCACACGGGCTCTATTGTGAGCCCGCATTAAAAGGAGGTTTTTTTGTGCTTAAATCGAATACCAAAAAAATTGTGCTCACCGCGATGCTTATCGCTTTGGAGATTATTTTAACCCGTTTCCTTTCTATCCAAACGCCCATAATAAGGATTAGCTTTGGGTTTATACCCATTGTGCTCATTGCCATCATGTATGGCCCACTTTTTGCAGGCATTGGTGCCGCAATTGGAGATATTATAGGCGTAGCACTTTTTAGTCCCTTCGCGCCTTTTCCTGGTTTTACGTTTACAGCATTTTTGGCCGGTGTTGTGTATGGTTTGCTGCTTCATAAACACCATAAAAGCTTACCCCGTATATGTATCGCTGCAATAGTCGTTACTATTGTGCTGCAATTCGTGCTTGACACGGCATGGCTGGTATTCTTTTTTGAACACGGGTTTATCGCGTTATTGCCCACCCGCATTATAAGAACGCTCATTATGCTGCCGCTGCAAATTATTTGTATTCGCTTTATTACGCAGGAGCGGTTTATGAAGCATATTACAGCAGCGGTGGGATAATAATTGATGTTCAACTGATCCGATTGTCGGGTGAGTTGGCAGAAATTTTGTATATAAAAACGGGCGGATTCAACATCCGCCCAAGGTTTACATTGCAAATATAAGCTTCCGCTCATCTTCCAACGCATGAACCAAGCGCACAGTGATAGGCTCTCCATGGCGTAAGGTTTCGGCTTCTTTGCCTTTAGATTTTTTGCTTTGTTTGCGGACATACACGGTTTTTTCTTTATCAAACGCAAAACCTTTGTTCCGTAAACTTTCGAAGGGAATCAGCCCTTCCACTGTGTTGTGAAGCACTACATATACGCCCCACTGCGTCACACCGCTTACAGTAGCTTCAAAGGTTTGCCCTTCTTGTGTCGACATAAACTGCACTTTTTTGAGCTGCTCCACTTCACGCTCCAAAGCTTCCGCAGCGCGTTCTGTGTGCGAGCACTGGGCGCATACGGTGGGTAGGATTTCGTTAAAATGGTCCAGCGGTTCTGACGAAAGCCAGGCTTTGATTATCCGGTGAATTTGCAGGTCTGCATAACGGCGTATGGGCGACGTGAAGTGGCAGTATGCCTGGGACGCAAGCCCGTAGTGCGTTGGATTGTCTGAGGTGTAGCGGGCTTGGGGCAGGCTGTGCAAAACAGCAGTAGCAACGGCCTGTGCGGCGGGGGTATCTGCGGTTTTTTCAAGAAGCCTTTGCAGCGCAATTGGGCTGTCTGCATTTTTTGGCACAGTAAAGCCAAGGTGCTGTGTGATGCTGCTTAACTTTGCAAGCTTGTCTATGCTTGGGGCCTCGTGCGTACGGTAGACAAAAGGCGTTTCCAGAGCCAGAAAGTGGGCGGCGATGGTTTCGTTACACAGGATCATAAACTCTTCGATCATGCCTGTGGCGTGCGTTCTGGCATAGGGTTCTATTGAAATTGGCTTGCCGGTTTCGTCTACACGTATTTTTGCTTCCGGCAGGTCGAAGTCCAGCGCACCCTTTGCTTCGCGCTTTTGGCGCAAAATGGCACGCAGGTTGTCCATTTCACCTATAATTGTACGCCATTCTTCTGTTGTGTCCTCGCCGTCCAGAATTTTCTGCACCTGGTTATATGTCCAGCGTTTTTTGCTGTGAATTACCGTTTTGGCAATTTTGTAATCCACAACATGCCCTTGTGGGCTTACGGTCATAAGGCAGCTTAAGGTGAGCCTGTCTACATTTGGGAAAAGGGAACAAATCCCGCTGGAAAGCTTGTGCGGCAGCATGGGAATAACACGGTCTGCAAGGTATATGCTTGTACCGCGGTCCAGGGCGGAGTCATCCAGAGCCGAAAACTCTTTTACATAATGGGATACATCGGCGATATGCACACCCAGGCTCATTGTGCCGTCTTCGTTAACCGCAAAGGATATGGCATCGTCGATGTCTTTGGTATCATCGCCGTCTATTGTAAAGGTGAGTGCGCCGCGCAAGTCCAGGCGGCCTTTGCATTCTTCCTCGGTTACAGTGTCTGGCAGGGCTGCGACTTCGTCCATAACGGCTTGCGAAAATGCGTAGGGAATATCTGCCTGGCGCACCAGCGTGAGCACGTCTATGCCCGGGTCGTTTATATGCCCCATTACCTCTGTTATAAAGCATGGCTCTATGCCACTGCTTGGGTCCATACGCTTGTCTACAGAAAAAATGACCCTGTGCCCATCTGCCAAGCCAAAACGTGAAATAGTTTTTGGCGGAACAGAAAAAACATAGGGTATTTTTGTTTCCACAGGACGCACAAAACCTTCGTTCCCTTGGGTAAAAAACGCGCCAACCATAGGGCGGCGGCTTATGATTTCTGTAACTTTACCTGTGCGGCTTGGCTTGTTTGGGTCTGGGGGAAGGGATGGCGACTCGTCTTGTGTGATTTTACACGTGACGATATCGCCATCCAGTGCCCCTAACGTCGAATGAGGGGGGATAAAAATATCCGCCCCTCTGGATGCATGGGCGAGCAGTTCGGATTCCGAACCACCAGCCCCGTTTGATGGCACAACAAAGCCAAAGCCCCTTGCGTTTCCTATAAATTTGCCTGTTTCCGATGTGCTTGAAGATTTCGGCTTGGTTTTGGATTTAACCCGCGCCACGGTCTTTGCGTTTTTATTTTGCTTCGCTAATTTTTTCGTTAACTTTTTTGCCAACTAATTCAGTCCTAACTGTGCTTTCATCGCTGCCAACTCATCGTCTACAGAGGAATCGATGTTTACGCCGCGATATTTTTCCTCTAGGGCAAGTGCCGCGTCAATTGGCGCAGAATCCAGTTCTGCACGGGCATTTGCTTCGTCCAGTTTACGGTTAATTTTGTCTTCCATGCGGTCGAACGCGCCCATTGCGCTTTCCGCTCCTGCACCGGCCGCGCCAATTTGGTTGATTCTCTCCTGGGTTTTTGCCACAGCAGCTTTGGCCTTCAAGGTGTTTCTGCGGGCGTTTAGCGAGTTAATGTCTTTGACCAGCTTATCATGCATTTGGCGCATTCTTACCGCGTTTTCGTGAGCAGCAGCAGCGGCGGTTTGTAGCCCCGCACCTACATCTTCCAGCTCATGCTTTTTAGAAAGGAACACGCGGGCGTCTTCGTCGTTGCCGGATACCAATGCGCGCTTTGCAAGCTCTGTAAACTTGGCCACTTCTTTTTCATTTTCTTGCACCAGACGGCGTGTGCGGCTTTCTTCTGCCATAACACCCGCGGTTTCTTTTTTAACGGCAGCCAAATCTGTCGATAGGTTGCGCAAGTACTGGTCAATCATTTTAGACGGGTCTTCCGCCTTGTCCAAAAGCGCGTTGATGTTTGAGGAAAGGATGTCTTTGAAACGTGTTAAAATTTGCATTTTGTGTACCTCCTACTTTTTAGTTATTATTTTCGTCGTCGTACTCTTTTGCCAGCTTGGTTGCTGCATCTTCTGTACCAAAGGTATTTAAGGATTGGTTCAGGATACGTTCGGTTTGCTCGGCTTCAAGGTTTTTTTGCTCTTGGTTGCGTTTCCACCATGTAAATAGCAGGAACAGGATGAGCAAAATACCCGCAACCACCATAACCGGAATCCATGGTGAGCGTGTTACAGTCATAATGCGTGTGCCTGTGCTGTCAAAAGCGCGGCTAAATACCTCTTCCGGGTCTAGCCTGTTGTTGTACCAATTGCGCTGAAAGTAATCCAGCAAAATATTCCTGGCTTCGTCGTCCATTACAGACCGGGCTTGATTTCCTGCCACAACATCTACCCGGTACCTGTAGGATTCGTCCACCCATAGTATCAGTAGCACATGCGCTTCATCGGTAAAGAGCCTGTTGTACAGTTCCTGCGCGTAATCGGCAAGTAACTGCTGCGCTGTGGCGGGTACTACATTAAAGTTGCCGTCTAAATTGTCGGTGATGTATATATGCGGCCTAACGCCTGTGGCTTGTTGAAAGTTTTGCAACCCGGGACGTAGCCTTGTTTCGTTTTGGATAAAGCCCAGTGTGTCTGTGAAAAACGGAACATTGTCGTTCGCGGAGCCGGGGGGCAACGCTTCACGCACTTCTGTAGAGCGTGTAACCGTTGAAGGCGCAAGGCCCGAACCGCCGCCAAATGATACACCGCTAAACAAGCTAATTGCGCTTGCAATGAGCACAACAACAAGAAGTACCATGATAAGCGAAGCACAGCCGCAACCGCCGCCACGACGTGGGCCGCCACCGTTTACAATAATTGGCCTACGGCCCCAGCCCCAGCCGCCTCCCCAACCCCAGCCGCCCATACCCCAGCGTCTGCGTCTTCTCATCCCCATGCCCATACCTACTGCCATACCGGTACCAAAGCCGGGGCCACGCCTTGCGCCTGCGGGCACGCGGCCTACACCGGGCCTTGGTGTGGCTGGGATGCGCCCGCTTGTTCCTCTGCCCAAGCCACCGCCTGCGCGGCCGGTACTTGCACGGCCGCCACCCAGGCCACCACCCATTCTGCCACCGCCGCCTAAGCCGCCGCCCATTCTTCCGCCGCCGCCTCTAAAGCCGCCGCCACCTCTTCTACCCATTGGCTTCAAACCTCTCTAACTTTTAATTCTTAATAACCCAGTGATTTCAAGTATGCTCTGCTTTGCTTTGCTGCTTCTAGCGAAGTCATACCAACAGCCTCGTCAAGCTCTGCAACCAAAACCTTGGTGCCGGATTCTTCCGCCGCTTTTGTAATGGCCGGCATATCTTGTGTGCCTTGTCCAACAGGGCGGTCTTCTTTTGCATTCCGGTCTGTGTCTTTCAAATGGATAACCGGTACTCTGCCTGCATATTGTTTCGCATATTCGGCAGGGCATAAGCCTACTGCGTCTACCCAGCCAGAGTCCATTTCGTTTTCCAGGGCGGGCAATTCCCGGAACAACGCGTCTAAAATGTACTCGCCGCTTGGCAATTTATCAAATTCGTGCGCGTGGCAGTGATACATCAGTGTTATGCCCGCTTCTTCGCATAATGCATCCACTTTTATAAGGAACGCTTTCATTGCCGGCCATTTTTCGCCGCCCGGCAGGTTGGCGTGGTCTAGCCAAGGTATGCCTACGTATTTGCAGCCCAACGTTTTGTATGCGCTTATGGTGCCCTCCAAGTCCTCTTCAAATGCTTGGATAGGTACGTGAGCGCTTACTGCATTAAGGCCCGCTTCGTCAAGCAAAGCTCTTAATTCCTGGGCTGGTTTGCCGTACATACCGGCCAATTCTACTGCGTCGTAACCCATTTCTTTTACTTGAAGCAATGTGCCTTTCAGGTCTTTCTCCGCAAAATCTCTAACGGTGTACAATTGTAATGCGACTACTGGTTTGCTCATTGTCATGCCTCCTATTTTATGTGAGTAAGTAGAGTTTATGCGTTATAGTATGGTATTGTCAAGAACAGATGGCATAGTCTTGGGAAAATGCCGCATTTAATCCATGCCGCCTGTGGCGGCGGGCACAAAATGGTTGGTGCAAAAAATCAGCTTTGCTCATTTTTTACACTGATATGTACGTTTATTTTCTGGCGTGGTTTGATACAATTGGTGGGGCGAATACAGTCAATGTCATTAAGCTGAGCAAATGTGCAATGCACGGGCGAACACAGTTCGCCCCTACGAAAACCACGCAGCCCTTGTAGGGGCGGCAACCTGCCGCCCGCAGCTTACATTATTGCAAAGCGCGGCGGGAGGCTGGACACAAACGCAGAAAACGCGTTTGCTGCTCGCGCATGTAGGACGCATACACGAGCAGTACCCGAAGGGTACGACCAGTGCATCCGGGCAAGCCCCTGCCCTACGCCATAATAGCGGGTTTACGGCACTTTGTAGGGGCGAACTGTGTTCGCCCGCGGTCTACATCGGGGCTTAGCTTAATGACATTGAACACAGTTCGCCCCCACATATGAAAGCCCCGCAAATTACGCATGTTCTCGTCTACACCACAGTAAACCGAACCGCCATATACTGGCGTCCCGGTAGTTCTACATATAAATCCTCACGTGCCATTATGCCGCAATTGGTAATGGTCATGTTCCAAGTGTCAATAATCTCTACTTTGTAGTTGCCTGCCGGCAAGTTGCTTTTGCCCAAGTACGGGTGGTCTGAATGAAATGCCCTAAAGCGGGGGCGGCTAAAGCCTATATACGCAATATATACCTTGCCTTCAACGCCGCCGACCGGCATATCCCATGGGCTGCGCTCTGGCAGGTAGTCTATCGGGCCTGTCTGTTTGCAAATTTCCATAAGGAAGTTGTATCTGGCTGGGCTTTCTCCTTTTAATATGCCGCCTTTGCTCCACCATAAAATATCATCGGGGCTTACATAGGTTTCCCCATGGCCGGGGTATCCGCCTCTTACATAAGCTTCCCACGAGCGGCGTACGAGTTCTTCCGCCGTTAAATTGCCCCAGCCCCAGTTGATGTCGCCTTCGTAACCAATTTCATCTAATGTGGCTGGTTTTTGGTAGGCATTTATCCACTCATTTGTATATTCTGTGGTTTTGTATACGTCTTGCCGCTGGATAGAGCAATGCGTTATCCATGGCTTGTTGTGGTTGTAGAAGCCGAAACAATTGTGTATAGACATTAAATGGTTTGCATAATCCCGCTCCTGTATTATTTTTGCAAAGCCATCCCAATCTTGCTCTGTTAGGTGGCGCAGCAGGTCGTATTCATTTGCCAGGCTCCACCACACATTTGTAAAGGAAGATAGCCGGGCGGCTATATATTTTAGATACCGGTGGTTGCACTCCTCGTCCATGCTGGCAAAGCCCCAATGGTCGTAGGCATGGAATAAAATTAAATCTGCCTCTACATTTATATCTTTTAGGTCGGATATACATGCTTCTAAATGGGCAAAAAATGGGGGATTAGGTCTTGTGAAATCAAAACCATTCTCCAAGCTTCCCTCGAAGGGATACAGCTCCGGTTCGTTTTTGTTAAAGTCGTAATGTTTAGGAAAGACACACATGCGTATTTTTTTGAAGCCTAGGGCTTTCTTTAGGCTTTCTATGGTTTGCCGGCGTAATTCCTTTGGTTGGTGAACCCATGCGTAACAAGTGGTGCCCAGTGGATACAAAGGCGTGCCATTGTCGTAAGCAAAGTGGCAGCCTTGCGCGCGCGCTACACCACAGTCGCCGGTTTTAGGCGGTATACATGTAAAGCTTCCGGTCACCTCGTCAAGCTCCGGAATTTCGGAATGGATTTGATAAGTCCACTCTCCTTCACAGTCCGGCATAAAGCGCAGTTTGAATACGCCGTTTCCATCATAAAAACCGAAGGAAGTCAGTTTGCGGTTGTCTTTTTGGAATACAGCTTTTACTTCTAAATCGAAGGGGTTGGCAGAGTTTGTGGTTACATTTTTGGTAAACTCCCATGTGCCCCAGCGCGGTATATTTGAATGCATAGGCGTACTCCTTTTGAATGTAATGGAAACAGTGAATATTTTAGCGCACATTATCTATTCAATCAACCATAAGTATATTGCGTTTTGCATCCTTTGCGCCGCAGTTTCGGCATTAATTATTCCGCGAAGGAAATAATCAAGGTGTCTTTCCACTAAATTTTGGGGGATCATGGGCCACAACATTGCCATGGGCTGTTCGTTGTAGCCGGCAATACGGTCTATTGCGGCCTCAAATTGTTCCGCACGGCTGCTGCGGCTACCAAAGTTTTGTAAGCATGGTAGTGTAAATTGTTGAACGTTAGGGATTCTGCGTGAAGGATCCGATGGGTTAAATAACCGGCGATACCAATGATAATGTGCATCTTCAAAATTTCTAAAAGTGCTTTCCCTAAAAGTAGAACGAAGGATTGGCGATGCAAGCGATTGGGCACCCCAGTCTCCGCGGCTTCTCCCGAGGGGTACATTTCTACCTGAAGAAACACTGTTACGTGCAAAGGTACTTGGGTTTGCATAAGCGTCAATCAAATGTCTTGCAAACTCCCATGCTAATTCTGTATCGGCACCAGAGGTGATGCAAATACCGGACCACACTTGCCTAAATGCGCCCGGGGTGTCTATCAGCAGCCTACCATAGTAATCTGCAAGGGGTATGTGATGTACAAAAGGCGGCCTGTCCTCTGTGAAGAAAAGCCTATATTGAGATAAATTCTCGCTTTTTGCATAAAATAAATAGGTTTGTGCCATATACCGCTTTTGGTCTCGCAGGGAATAACCGCTCCACCAGGAGGCACATGGCCTAGGGCACCTGCACGAACGGATGTTTTCACCCGCAAAAAGCCATTCCGTCCCAGGAACGTACCCCCACGGCTCTGACCACGCGATGCAACCTACCTCCCACGGGCTTCTATAGTCCTGAACCCTGCGCATAAGTTCCAATGTTTCTATAAAACGGGGGTCTATGAGGTTTACTGTGCGTGCGTTAAAGTCTACAAATTCGCCCATTACCGCTTGCAATGTGTTATCAAAAAATGTCATACCATCGGCGTCGGTATAAATTAAGTGGCCAAACGCATCCCCATATTCATCCATCAAATCCAAGTAAAACTCCATCATTTCCACAAGCGTAATGCTTGACTTTTGCGCAAAACGGTTAAGGAATGCTTCCGGCAGGCTGGCGTTAACGCCTATATAGTTCATACCAAAGCTTGTGGGGAACACATACAGGCCATTGTTGATAATAAACGCGTCCAGCGCTTGGGTAAAAAATGCGTCACGGCTGGTGTAGGGGCAGTTTTCAATAATGCTGTTAAAATCTTGCAAAAGCCCAGAATCCACCAGTGTATGGATATTGTGCTTAAAAGGGTCGAACATAATGATATCTGCGCCCAAACCGGTCATAAGCTCTATTTGAAAGCGCATACTGCGTGTGTCAACACCTGCTAATTCCAGCCAGCTGTAATAATCTATTTCTACATGGAAGTTGTATGGCCTCTCCTGCTTTTGCCAATCTGCCTGCATCGCTTCTGCCGCTTGCCGGATAATCCTTACATCAACACACCTGGCGCGTACCGTTAGCGTGCGCCTGGGCTGAAGTTCCCATGGTACATATTTTTCAATTTCCGGGCGTTCGGCCGCAAACCATGCATTTGTAGCGGCTTCCATTTGGCGTATTGCTTCATAGGCAGGTGCGTCCCCTTCCATAAACGCGTGAAATATATGAATAGCGGGGTGGTGTGACATTAAAAACGCGGAATGTAAAGTAGCGGACGGCCATGCGCTGTATGTTTCTAATTGTGCTATGGCTTGGGCGACTGCGATGCTTTCGCTATTCGCGATAATTGGTGATAAATTCTTATGCACAAGCAGGCGGTTAAAATCCGCTTCCAAACCCTGCCTAAAATACCGGCGCAAAATCGGTATATTTGTGCCCAGGAGGGCATTTTGCGCTGCGCCGTCGGTTATGGCACGGGCTATAAATTCCATTGCAAGCTCTGGGCACGCGGTGCGGCTTACGACTATTTCCATGCTCCAATTGCGGTTAATCAGCCGCCCATTTTCGTCTGCTAAAGGTACATAGTTTACAAAAAGCGGTTCACTAAATTCGAACAAGCCATATATTCCGGCAGTTCTGTCATATATCCGCGAAAATACGTAGCGCTCTTGTTTCACGGCCATATCATTAAAAGCGAACAGCCAGTCGGTAGGCCGTGTGCTAAACTTTTCGTTACCAGTAAAGGCCATACGAATATTTTCCAGAATATTTGGGGTGTTTGCAAAATGTGTAGTACGCCCCGCAAAGTTTACTGCATTGTTAAGCTCCGGAAGAAATGCTTCGGTTGCGTCCAGCCCATGGATAAACGCGAATGCTGCCCACTCCGGGTATTGGCCTACTAAGTCTAAATATAGAGCGGTGATGTCACCCGCCGTTGCGCGGTCGATGGCGGCGAATCTATCTATAAAAGATTGCGGAACATTTGCGTTTATGCCAATAAAATCTATGCTAAAGTCTATCGGCAGCATATATAGCTGCCCGTTTATTTCTACGCCCTCAAGTACATTTGTGAAAAAGTCATCACGGGTAAAGTTATATGATTGGTCGATTATGGTGTAGATATCTGCCAAAAATCCGTTTTCTATAAAAGCGTCAAGCATGATATTGCCGCGAATAAAAATATCAGGGGCGAGCCCGGCGGCAAATTGGCTAAGTAAGAGGCTTTGATGGTCCTGCCATTCTTCCTGAGGGTAGTGCATAAAATGTACAGGTATGTCTCTTTCTTGTTCTTCCAGTGTTTGCCTTAAGGCATGGGCAGCACCTTGCAACCGCAGCCTGTTAATGAATGGGGCCGAAATAGTAAAAGAATTTACGTATTGCCGATTGTTATGCCACATCCATCTATATACAGATAAGCTTAAAGCAGCCACTATTACGATAACAGCTATTGCAATAGTGTAGGGCTTATATTTCATCCAACGCGGTGCTTTGTTGTTCATTGGAAGCCTCCCTTCGTTTCAATGTCTAAGTTAAGCGAATTGTTTTTCGAATGCGGGCGAACACAGTTCCAATGTCATTAAGCGAAGCAAAAGTGCAATGCACGGGCGAACACAGTTCGCCCCTACGAAAACCACGCAGCCCTTGTAGGGGCGGCAACCTGCCGCCCGCGGCTTACATTATTGCAAAGCGCG
>Ga0123355_10008711_pt1 | contig 15339 bp, 20 predicted proteins | sample TergutEmb28metaG_3_FD_89872 | JGI IMG/M metagenome (GOLD analysis project Ga0123355, IMG submission 89872) | Embiratermes neotenicus P1 segment gut microbial communities from Petit-Saut dam, French Guiana - Emb289 P1 | ecosystem: Host-associated > Arthropoda: Insects > Digestive system > Gut ... | reverse complement strand
TGAAAAAATAAAAAAAAAAAAAGTAGTTTGGTGTGATTTTGTTATTTAATTCTTTTATTATACGCCTGGGGGGGGGGGGGGGGGGGGGGGGAGGACTGTCTTAGGGACATCTGCACCACATACCCCATGTGGATTGGCCTGGAGAGGCCAGAGGACCAGCAAACCTCAAATTTCCTTACAGGTGAAATTCTGTGACTAGCATGTGTAATACAACCATATACTATAATTACTTTGTTTGCTAGCCTCTGTAGATGGAAGCACTTGGAGGTAATTATATTGTGTGACAGTATAAATTTGTTCTGTTGTTGTGGGAAGATTTGCAGTTTCAGTCTTCAAGGTGACTGAAATAGTTTCATGTGGGTGTTGAAATGATTCGGAGGACAGATTGGAAGGTTACAAGGATTGTGGTGAAGCTGAGCTATGGAAATTGAAGAGAAGATAGAGATTATACCAAGTCAATAGGAACTGAGAGTCTGAGGTGAGACAGCCAGGGTAACAAATGACAGTTTGTTGTACTGGTTGTCTAGTTTTGTCTGTCCTACCTAGAGCTTGTTGAGCCCACCAGTCTTTACATAAATATCGTTACGAGATAAGTGATATACTTTGATGGAAGAAGGGTGATTAGCACTTTGTATGAAAGGGGGATTTTGATAATCTGGTCTTGAATTTTGTTCAGTTTCACAGTGGAACATAAATTGTTATAATCTTCTTAGGTAAAGTAATCAGTTTCAACTGCAAATTGTGTGAGTGCCGGTTCAATGATCCAAATGCCAAGGAAATGCACATGAAGGGTCGTCGCCATCGACTTCAGTACAAGAAGAAGGTGAACCCAGAATTGGTTGTTGATGTGAAACCATCTCTACGCCAGCGGAAGCTTCAGGAGGAAAAACTTAGGAGGCAGCAGATGAGGGATGAATACTGGAGACGTCGTGATGAGGAGAGGTGAGGGGTTTGCAGTGTGGCACGTGCGCGTGCGCACACAGATTGTTACATGGGCACAAGAAATGCCATGTACCTGCCATGGGAGGTAATAATAGGAAATAATAATAATAATAGGAAAATGCTCCAGTGGTAATGCTGACAGCAGGAACAGTAGTGAAATTTATGCTATGAGAAGGTATCTCCAGCACTGTATTGATTGTAGCCTTTCTGCCCACTCTGACCACTGGTGAGATAGTTGCAGCATTAATCCATTATTGCCCAGTGTCCTCACTTTTGAACACAGTAAAATATTTGTTTTAAAAAAAGTGGTGCATAGAGCTGACAACCTTACCGCAATGATGTGCAAATTGTCTTGAAATCTGGGAGCCTCGTCGTCGTGGAACCCTCAGGGCCTGTCCAGGCCTGTAATGGGATTGCTTGACCTTTTTTACAAAGTAAACTCCCTTGACACTTGTGTTGTTATACACATTTCGTTGTTACTTATAATTTGCACAGTTACGGCATTTGATGGAGGCTCAGTGCTCCGGCGTTTTGCAGACATTCCTGTTGCTTACTATAACTTCCACATTTTAAGGAGTGTAGTTACGAAATTTTCTGAATCGGGATCCTAACAGTTCCCTCATGCAAATTATTGTGTACATTGCCTTCAAATGTACCACAGATGCAGTATACTGGCGTGAATTTTTGTCATCAAAAATAGGACACTGTTACCATACATAATAGTATGTGAGTGATTAGTCATTTCAGTAATCCAACTGAAGCTAAATTGTGAAGTAATATTAACAATAATGATAATGGAGACATCCCAGATTAGGTGTACTAATACTTGGACGAGTATAATTATTTTCGGTGTGGTACCAGACCAAAAGAGTACTGCAGGAAAATGTGTTGACCCATTTATACCATATGATACTGGGGAGAATGTGCAGTACCTTCCCCCCACCCCAACCCGTGGTGCTGCGGCCCAATGCAGGCCATGGCCTCCTCATTCTTGGGGTTTTTAGATCACACACGACGCATCACATTTGGTGGGACTCGTCTGGACAAGTGATCAGCTCGTCGCAGAGACCTCTACCTGACAACACACAACACTCACAGCAGACAGACATCCATGCCCCTGATGGGATTCAAATTCACAATATCAGCAGGCGAGTGGCTGTAGAACTACACCTTAGACCGCGCGGCCACTGGGACCGGCGTGCAGTAAATTTGTATAGTAAAATTGTCAGTTTCATGGTGGCACCTATCTTGGAAAGTGCCCAGCGATACACAATTATCTTGCGTTGGTACAGTGTGGCTGTTTTAGGCAAAAATTTCACAGCAAAAATTTGTGGTCGTAACACCCACAGAAATTGTGGACATTTGATAAGGTCCTGTTTTTGATGAAGGGTTGTATGAAGATCCCAGGGTCATTTGCCCAGCAGATGTCATTTCAACAGATGAAGAAGACCATTACAGTGTCACTGGGACAGTTGAAGATGTAACAGGAGCACTGCAAATATATTACTGACCAACAAAGGTTTTTGGAAGTAAGACTAATTTTGACACTTTGCTGCCAATATCTGTTAAGGTGACAAAAAAGGCAAATCCTGTTAAGAATCATTGCCTAACTAGTGATCAAAGCGACTGGACAAAAAACGAGCAACTAATACTAAACTGTCACAAAAACGGAATGAGGTACAGATAGAAATGAGAAACTTGAGTAAAGGGCTTCATTTTTTGTCACCCAGATAGTTGTCTAAAAATAAGTGAGGCAACTAATGACCGTCGTTCAGTTTCAAGATGTTACTTTGGCCAACTACAACAAACATGATTGTTGTTTCAAAACCAAGACTCTCACTGATGTGAGGAATGCTGATTTTTTAAAAAATTTGGAATTTCTGAGGAATATCTAGATATAGATGAGATGGCTCTTTGTGGTGTAAGTTGGTACTGCTTAAACTTGAAACGACTCTCTAAATTTTTCTAAATATGCTTGACTGCGTTGATGATCCAGATAGTCGTGTCTTGTTTAATAATTTTTCTACCAACCGTGATATTTCTGTGCTCCTACAACATCTTGGGTACTTAGCATGTGGCACAATGAGGTAGAATTTTATTGGAGGTTGCTCTGTCAAGCAAGTAAAAGATTTGCAAAAGAAGAAGATGTTACATTTGACAACCAGTATGATCGTAATGGAGAGGTACTCTTCATTTGGTGAACTGCCAAGAGGGGTGCCATGTTGGCACCAGTTTTAAAACAGTGTTCTTGCAGCAATAAGTGGCTGGAACAGAGACCTGAATCAAAAGTCGGACATATCACAACCCACAGTACTCGCGATACGTAACTCCTATGTGGGAGGCATTGATCAGCGTAACTGGTTGGTAGGGAAGAATGCTATTGGTGAAGGGAAAAAGTGTTCCTGGACACTATACAAATTGTAGCCTCAGTAATTGCATGGCTCCGCTACAGACAAGTATGCATGGAACAGATGTGCTGGACCTTCTGGACATCAAGTGTGCTGTAGCTGTGCTCTGTCTCACGCTCTGCACTAGCCAAGAGCATGTAGAGTGAGTGACCTCGTCATTCATTTTCTGCTAGTCACACCAGAGCAATATCTGATGTTAGATTTGATAGCGCAAACCACATTACAGTGAAATGAAAGGAGCTAAGAAAATGCAGTCGTGGTAGGTTAACCTTTTGGTGCCGGAATTATTTTTTTAATTTTAGCACACCCTGTATATAAAATGTGAATAATACAGGAACAAAATACGTTAGAATTATGAAACAAACTGCATTTTGAAGAGAAAAAAATGGAGAGTATATACCATGTTTAAAATATTCAGTACCTATATTTGTTGAATAAGTATATAAAATGCAACGTTTAGAGGTTAGCGGTGCAGTACGACCCCTATATGGGTCGTTAGGCATCAAAGAGTTAATTGGAAAACCAGGATCTTTCTGCACTAAATGTAATATCACTCTGTGCATTCATTGCTTACTCTTTTTCACAACAAAGAAGATTTTGTGTTACTAGCATGTTGAATAAAATTGTAGTGTTATGTATTATGTTCTTTGTACTATAGAATGTAGTTCTAATAGGTAATAATTCTGTGACACTAATGCAGAAACCCAGTGTCCTATTTTGAGGACAGCCGATATCTCAGAAACAAGGTTTCAGAAAAATTAAATGTCTGCAGATTCCATTTTTTGTAGCCCTTCTTATGTATATTGACTTAAAAAAACTCTCATCTGCATCAAAATATAATTTGGGCTGTAATGGGTTGATGTGTACATGCATATCTTGTTTTATTCGTCTCCTTTTTTGTGCGATTTCCCTTTAATGCGATCTGGCGTAGACAATCCATGGCCGCACCTATCTTCCGTAGGAGACCAGCAGAACAGTAGGTCACTGCCACACCATCAATCGTGTCTGAATTGATTATGTTGGTGGTATAATCACGTGGCTCATTTAGTTTTCTCTTCAACAGTAGTCAGTATTATAAATCTACATCACATAGTGCAATCCAACTGAAAAATTAGTGAAAGGCAATCAATGTTGAAGAGAAATGAGACAGAAGAAGCCATCTTGAAAAGGTCAATGAATTGTTGACATGTGCTGTAATGTTAGACTCACCTATAGTAGCATACATGCAATTAGTGATAATGCTGAGACAATTAAAGAAAGTGGTGAGTCAGGAAGGTGAATGTCTACAGGGCACTTCATAATGTTCTCAGGGATTACAAACATTATTACAAGAAAATCAAAGGACCTACCTTAATGGAATTGTTCACAGCCACAAGAAAACTGAAAAAGATTTTTTTGACAACTAGAAATGTTCGATGTGTGCACCGCAGGTGACACGGCACACAGCGATACGATATTCAAGTTCTTGCCACACACATGTCAACATGGGTGCATTGATATTCTTCACTGCTGCAATGATCTATGCTTTAGGTCAGCAAGGTCACGTGGCGATGGTGGAACGAATACTTTACACGAAATGCATGTTGCGCGGTAACCACAGACTTACTTGTGTGATATTCCAACACACAAAAGGACTTCTCCCCCGGAACGACCATTTTCTCACTACATACGCTCACATCGCCTAGTGGCAGAAATGTGAACTACGATGAAAAACAACTTACTGGGAAAAAATTTTTGAGTTCCTTCTATCTGTACAGGTTTCACAAATATTTGTCCTATGGTTTTCCTATAATAAAGTTTTGTAATCCCGGAGTACATTATGAAATGCCCTGTATATGCTCCACTGGTCCATATGTCTGCTAGTGGTGTGGTTATATGCTGCGTGGAATGAGGTCAATCACATAACCCCCGGGAAATACACTGTTTTAAATGGGGAATTTTGTGTTCAGTGTGCATGGCGTTTTTCAGGAATGTAACTGGCGTAAAACAAGACTGCCTGAATGCATTAAGTTGTACTTTTGAATGAGATGATGTTATGCAATCAGGGGGAAATAAAGGTACACCTGTATGTGATAAAATCAGTGCTGTGATGCAGTTTGCAGGTACAGCATTCTGTGTTGTTGTGATATTGTATTGATGCATATATAATTATGCAGAATGATGGAGGAGGAAGAAAGAATGTACTGGGAGGAACGCCGTCGATATGAAGAGGAAGTGGAATATTTTGAATGGTACCGACGTTACGGGAGAGATCCTCGTGGCTTGCCTCCACCTCCTCCAAGGCCATTTGGACCAGGTGTTCCCCCACTTATGGTGAGTTACTTTGGCATGAGCCAAGTCTTTCATGCATGCAATAAGTGTCTTCACCATTTTAAATCATCAGCTGATTTCATTTTTGTACTATTATTTTGTGATGCCAAAAAGATGTGAAGTATTGGTGTAGAGTGCAGTTGAAATGTGATGGCACATGGTGATGCACGGGAGGGGAAGTGAAGGCGAAACTGGCGAAAGGAGTAGGTAGCCAGTACTCTTCACACTACCTCAGAGCATGGCGTATCCAGCATCACTACCACTGATCCGCACACCTCTGCTGCCAGTAGTCTACTGAACTGACGCCCCAGCTGATTTAAATGGACTCGTCCATTTCGCCGAAAGACGAAATCTGGTTTCTGCGCGTGTGCCATCAGATTTAAAACGCAGCCTACTACACGAATACAGTACCTACTGAAACTTTGATACTGACACGTTATTGTAAAGAAGCTTATATATGTTAAACTTGTCCATGTTCATATGTAGTATTTACATTTGTTTTCTTGCTTGTGTATCGAGAAGTTTGAATTTTGACTTGCATGACTGCATAAAGGTGTACTTGCTAAAGTGTGCTATTTAATGACACCCAGTTGTTGAGATTGTACAGCATCAAGTGCTTCTACTATGTCTTACATTTGTAAGCCTGTGAGTTATATGTGGAGGGAAGGTGGACAGTTTTTCAGTCTAGATTCAGCCATGCTGAACATATTTTGTGGGGTGAAGCCACCTTAAAAACTTGTAGTTTTTGGACGATTACTATAGCAACAGTAAATGAGTTCACCATCAGTTGCTAATCGTAAATACATGAAGATGAGTTTTGATTAGTTTCATTATGACTAATTACAGGATTCATCTTTTGACAATAATGGAAATTCTTATCACTTGAATGTACCTGGAAAACTAGGTGCTTATTTATAAACTATCTCTTTCAGTACCAACAAATGCAGTTTTATTATGTATCTCGCTCCTAATTAGCTCCTATGTGTTTTGGCTTACCTGCCATCATCAGGGAGCTAACACCTATATTGCTTAAACCTAGAGTGATAAGTGTCATTACAGTGCTTATACATATCAAATGTACAGATTTTAGTTAAAATTTACAGTATTTAAAATGTTATCAAATGACAATATGTGTTATTTTATAACATTTTAAATACTGTTATTTTCAGTTGCTCTAACAGTACGAGGTGAGTGTACTGACTGCGTTGCGTTTTCAGTGCAATGATGTTTTCTTCATTTTGTGAGAGTTCACTGATGTAATATCATTGTTTTGAATGTGCGTGCACCAAGTGAGGAGAAAAGTGATGTTTCAAAAGAGAGTTTTTATGAGGAATTGGAGCAGGTTTTTTTTAACCTTTCTGTAAGTACCATATGAAAGTTGTTTTTGGGTATTTTAACGCAAAAGTGGGGAGAGAGAATATTTTCAAACCAACAGTTGCGAACGAGAGTCTACATCAGGATAGTAATGGTAATGGTATTAGAATAATGAACGTTGCCACATCAGAAAATTTAGTTGTTACAAGCATGATGTTCCAGCACCAAACATTCATAAGTACACCTGGACCTCTCCTGATGGGCATGCTCACAACCAGATTGATCACATAGTGATAGATAGGAGTTGGCAGTCGAGTGTACTCGGATGTATGATATTTCAAAGGAGCTGACTGTGATACTGATCACTATCTGGTGGTTGCAGTGGCAGTAAGTAAACAATAAGCACAGAAGTTGGAAGGGGAATGATTTCATCTTAGGAAGCTAAATGAGCTGGAGTTAGGGATACAGTATCAGATTAAGATCAAACAAGTTTGCAGCTTTGGAGAACTTAAGTTGTAGGGAGGACATAAATAGGGCTTGGGAGAAAATTAAAGAGCATATTAAAACCTCAGCGAAACGGAGTCTAGGCCTGTGTGAATTGAAGCAGTATATACCGTGGTTTGAGGAAGCATGTTTACATTTTTTAAATCAAAGGCAGCAGGCTAAAATGCAGTGGTTACCAGACCTAAACAATAGCAATATAGATAATGTGAACAATGTTAAGACATGAAGCTAGAAGACATTTCATTAACAAAAAGAAGGAATATCTGAAAGCTAAAATTGATAAACTTGGAGTAACAGTACGATGAAATTTATCAGAGACTTGTATAGGGGCATAAATGATTTTAAGAAGGGTGGTTTGGTTACAGGCTCCCACAGTATTTTGGCTAGGTGGAGGAACAATTTCTCTCAGCTGTGCAATGTTCATGGGGTTAGTAATGTTAGGCAGACAGAAATACACGCAGCGGAACCACTAGTGCCTCAGCCGAGTGCCTTTGAGGTTGAGATGGCTTTTGAAAATATAAAACGATACAAATCACCAGATAATTATCAAATCCCAGCAGAATTGCTTAAGGCGGGGGGTAGAACAATTTGCTCTGAGATTTAAAAACTTACTCTGTTTGGAATAAGGAGGAATTGCCTCAGGAATGGAAGGTTTTGATCATTGTACCTATCTATAAGAAGTGTGATAAAACAGATTATAGTAATTATAGAGGCATACCACTTCTTTCAGTTACGTACAGAATTTTATCCAACATTCTGCTGTGAAGGTTAACCCCATATGCAGAGAAAATTAATTGAGGATCATCAATGTGGATTTTGACACTACAGGTCAACTGCTGATCATATATTGTGCATATGGTCAAATACTTGGTAAAAAATGGGAATACAATGAAGCAGTGCATCAGCTATTTATAAACTTCAGGAAAGCTTGTGTCTCAGGAGGGTGGTCTTGTATAATAATCTCATTGAGTTTGGCATCCCAATGAAACTGGTAAGGCTAATAAAAATGTGTCTGAATGAAACCTGTGGCAGAATGCAGGTAGGCAAGCATTTTTCTGACAGGTTTCCTATTAGGAATGGTTTGAAACAGGGAGATGCTTTATCGCCATTGCTTTTCAACTTTCCTTTAGAGTATGCCATTAGGAGGGTTCAGGAGCACCAGGAAGGCTTCAAATTAAATGGTACACATCATCTTCTGGTTTATGCTGATGATGTTAATATATTGGGCGGAAGCACACGTACTGTAGAGAAAAACGTAATCTTTGATAGTCACTAGAAAGGAGATTGGTCTAGAAGTAAATGCTGATAACACTAGGTACATGGTCATGTCTCGAGATCAGAATGCAGGGCAAAGTCGCAGTATAAAGATTGATAATAGTCCCTTTGCAAGGGTTGAAGAGTTCAGATATTTGGGGACAAACTTAACAGATCAAAATTCTATTCAGGAAGAAATTAAGAGCAGATAGAAGTTGAGGAACGCTTGCTATCATTTGGTGCAGAATCGATTGTCTTCCAGTTTGCTATCCAGAAATTTAAAGATTAAAAGATACGCAGAACTAAATTTTTGCCTGTTGTTTTGTATGGGTGTGAAACTTGGTCACTTACATTGAGGGAGGAAAGTAGGCTGAGTGTTTTGAGAATAGGGTGATGAGAATATTTAGGCCTAAGAGGGATGAGGTAACAGAGGAGTGGAGAAAACTACATAAAGTGGAGCTTAATGATCTCACCCAATATTGTTTGGGTGATAAAATCCAGAAGGATGAGGTGGGTGGGGTATGTAGCTTGTATGGGGAGAGGAGAGGCCTATATGGGGTTTTGATGGGGAAACGTGCAGGAAATAGACCATTTGGAAGACCCAGGCATGGGTGGGAGGATAATATTGAGATGGATATTGAGGAGTGGGGTGTGGGGTTATTGCCTGGATTGATCTGGCTGAAGATAGGGATAGGTGGCGGACACTTGTAAATGCGGTAATGAACCTTCGGGCTCCATAAAATTTGGGAAATTTCTTGACTAGCTGTAAACAGGTTAGCTACTCCAGAAGGACTCTGCTCCATGAAGTAAGTCAGTCAGTCCTTATGCACGTAGTGTTTTGTGTTTTTCTGATTTTTTATGGCAGTAGGCTTACTAAACCATGTAGAGTAACTTTCATGCTCTTAGCTTTTATTTGATATTCATGACGGTATTAATAAATGTTAACGTCGTGGAAAAAAAACTTTCACTGGAACCAGAAGCTATTTTGTATTGTTCATTGAACATGCCCCTGTTCGGCATTGTTTCATGATATTGTCTTAAGGTGTAACACCTTCTCCAGTGAATACTGCATCGTTGGATGTGTCGGTCAGTAAATAACAATTTGGGCAGCCTCGTTTTAGATTCTGTTTATTGAGAACTGATTATTTGAGTTGTGAAGGAAGATACCTAAAGTCTGAACACTATACAGTTAGAAGTCTTTGAAAAACTGCCTGTAGCTACTGATTGCGCTATGTGGAAATGGTCAGGTGCTCCATGATTTAATGAGAGGGGGGCTTGCTAATTGTCTCTTGTAAACTGCGTTGCTTCACAACAGAGCTGTGAAAGGAACCCTTGTGCATATTACTGAAATCTAAGGAATGAGTGAACTTACATGTGTGACTTGGAAATTTCGGGATTATAACGGGAACACAATTCATGCGTGATTCTGCTCTTTATACTTGATACATGAGAATTTATGCAAGTAGCAAACGCTCTGCTTTGTGGAATTCGACATGCATTGTCAAGAGAGACACTAATCTGCTGTGAACAGTGCAGAAATGAAGTAGGAGAGAAATGCATAAAAGAACTAGAATCATTGAGAAATTGTACATCATTATTTCATGTCGGCCATCATCTAATACCAGCAGTTGCAGTGACAATACATCTGGCACGCTTTGATGGATAAGTGAAGAAATGTTCTTCACCATTATGAATCTGAGTGGTCGCGATCGAAACAAGGGGTGATAGAAGAACACTGGCGTCGCTCCTCTGCTTAAAAGAGGAGTTCTTCAGATATGAAGGATACAAGGGCAGATACTAATATAATGATAAGCATGAAATTTAATTTAATATACATTATTAACCTTTTAGCGCCGAACGTCAACTGAAGTGGCCGCACAGTGAGCCCTTTAAATAGCCGAACGGCCACTAAATTCCGGCGTCAAAAGGTTAATATATGGATCAAGGATATACACAACCGTCCAGCACAAACAGGGGTTGTTTGACATTTCCTGTTTAATCATCTTGGCATTCGTTTCATAGAACATGTATTACATTTACTTTACAATGGACATGCTACAGGCTCACAGCCTGATAGAAACAAGATTCGAAGACTAAGTGAATTGCATCACGGCAAGATTGGTTCTGCATCAAGTGTAGTAGCTTATATTCCTGAAACAGGGTAGTTATTGTTAAGGCATACATTGTGCATTGAAGTTGTCTTCATTCATTGTATCTTGCAGTTTTTCCCCCAGCCTGTACGTCGTCCTGATTCAAGCGATGACCGACATGTAATTGCTCGACACGCCGAGATCTATCCAAAAGAAGATGAACTGCAAGCTGTGCAGCGTATAGTATCGCACACTGAGAAGGCTCTGAAGTTTGTGTCTGACCATTTAGCGGATATGGCTACTGCCGCAGCCAAACAGGCATCTGCAGCAAAGCCGGTTGTTGGTGCAGGAGCTAAACCTGCAGTAGGTGTAGGGGTCAAGGTTGGAACACCACCAGTTAAGACTGGTCCAGTAGGTATGCAGAAATTTATTACACATATGGAAAATGTAAAACATTTATGCTTGGTAATTGTTATTAGTCTGGAGTTATGTATGATAAAGTATTTGCACACAGAAGCAGAATGTTACAATGTCCATCTTAGGTGAAAAAATTTAGTTTGTTGTTGATAGCATTGCTTGGAGTGTTTTATTCTACCAGTTTTACTGTCTTGGTATAAACATGATTGTCTGCGCAGAACATTGTGTGTTAATGAGGTCGTATGTTTCTGATAAAGTGTTATATGTGCATAAGAACTAATTCTCAATAGATATTTGCTCCAAATTCTGTAATGTTTATAACTGCAGTGATATCCACCTGAAATTTCAACAGGTATTATCCATTTATATGGTGGTACTCCAGCTAATAGGTTGCAGTGATGACATACCTAGCTCGCTTTGATGAATAAGTGAAGAGAATTAATTTGTTCCCTATTATCTGTCTAATCTGAGCAACTTACCAAGCAGAAGAGATGTAGCAATTGTCTTGTATGCAGTACATAGTTGAGTATTACCCTAACCCAGATGAGGTGTCTATTCAGGTAAAGCTGTGCCTGCAGTGAAACCAGCTGTTGGAACCAAGGTTGTTGCTGGTACCTCACCTGCAGTTAAGCCTGCAGGACAGGTTCCAGTACCATCTGCCACAGTGGCCAACAAAACTGAAACCGTGGAGAAGCCTAAACCAGATGTGTCAAAAGAAGAAAAGAAGGAAGATGGTCGTGATGGCAATCTGTAAGTTTGCTTGCTTGTACAGAATCATAAACTCATTTGTCTTTGTTTGATGACAGCTTTTGCCCAGGAATTCCTCCCTTCAAATACAGGATTCAGAAAGTGTAAATAGTTGTAATGTGCACTCCTTTATTTTTTTATCTTCTCCAGATTAGTTATTGTTGGAGTTAAATTAACCCTTTGGGCCTGGAGCTGGACATTTACAGTTTAGCACACCATTTATGTAAACTATGAATATTTTATGAACCAAGAAAGGTAACATTAGGAAATACACGGCATTTTGTGGAGGAATGAAAGAAGAAGGTGAAAGTCTAAAAAAAAATAATTAAATATATTTGTTGACTGAATATATAAAAAGTGTACTCTAGGGAGTTATGGTATGTCTGTTCTATATATAGGATGCATGGTGCCTAAAGGTTAATAATTAAAACTGAACCTGTAAACCAGTCTTCAGTAAAAAAAATTTGACCAGTGTTTGCAGATATTATGGTAGTACTGTTACATGTGCACATATGCTCATCTGTTAAACTGATTGATTAGAAGTGGGTGTGATGGTGTGTTTATGAACATTTGCAGAATTGCAAAAGACACCACATGCCTTTGTCACGTATGTCTTTCCATCTGTCTGCATGGAATAACCGGGCTGCCACTTAACGGATTTTCGTTAAATTTTATATAGGAGTATTTTTCGAAATTGTGTTGAGAAATCTGAAATTTCCTTAAAATCTGACAAGAATAACAGGTACTTTACATGAAGACCGTTACACATATATGTTCATATTGCTGTCAGTTTGTAGAATGAGAAGTGTTGCGGACAAAAGTTGTAGAGAATATCGAAACACGTTTTATGTTTAATAACTTTTTTCGAAAATCATGCCATTTATGAGATAATGTGGAAAGATGTAGAGCCGGACAGGTCGCAGATGACAGTATGGCACTTGAGCATCATGTGCTGAATAACTAAGGTTACAAACACACATCCGGAATAGGTAATACTTTGCTTTTCCATGGCAACAATGGTTTTACAAATGTGCCTTAATGGTACGTTACAAGTACCCGCCCTTCTTGTTTGGTTTCATTTTTGAAAATTGTATGGGCCTCCAGACTTGTGCAAATTTAGTCTTACACGTGTACCTCTGGCATGGAAACGGCCGTTTGCATTGCGGAGACATTGTCACTTGAGGCTGTCACTTTTCCTCTCCATGCTACCGTGTCTCCATCTGGTCTAGGTCAGCCAGACCTAAGTGCCTGTCACAAAAAGTGGTTATCATTACCGTATTCCATACAAACAGAACAGCTAGAAGACTGGCAAAAAAATGCGGAAATATATTAGAGGGAGAGTTTAACAGTGTGGTGTGTAGGGGGTTCATCAGTAAGACTCTCATCACCCATGCACATTGTATGGCTGGAGGTGAATGAAAAAAGAGACATAACAGGTATTTTGCTTCTAAGAAATTTGGCAAAATTACTTTAATTACAGATTTTCATTCCACCGGGATAAGGATGACAGCCAGGTGCCTCGTGTACTGAAGGGTGTAATGCGTGTGGGAGTATTGGCCAAGGGTCTGCTTCTGCACGGTGATACAGCTGTGAATCTCGTCGTACTGTGTGCAGAGAAGCCCACACGGACTCTTCTTAATAAGGTGGTTGAGAATCTCCCAAAACAACTCCAGGTACGATGCTGTCTCATCGTGGCAAATAGTTTTCTCAGTCTTGTACTAATGAGAGGATGCAGTGTTCACTGTTCTTAAACCCAAGTACTATGTCTGGAATTCTGTAGTGTGATCAAAACTTCTGCTTGTGTATATCTAATGGCATAGCATAACAAATATTCTTTGACTGTCAAGGTATCATCTAAAATATTTAGGAGCCTTTGTGAGCATACAGTATTTACCCAAACGCGAGGTGACTGTAATCTAACATATCCGCCCAAAATGAAATGTCTGCTACGAAAATATTGTTCTATTAATTTCATACATTTTATGCACAGCGCATGTTAAGAGTATAATGCCTTCAACAGTCAGTGTCACTGTCACCATCTCCACAGTTAGTGTCTTCACCATCTTTGCGCTCACCCCTAACAATCCCTTCATCGTCATTGCCGTTCCACAACATATCATCACAGTCATGTCCACTGTATTGGATATACAGCACTTATAAAAACCATTTTGCAGTACCTGCTTGTAAGATGCACTCCCATGCTATTATGGTCCACATTAAATAATACATACATATTTCTTGATTTGTGACCTTGAACCCATGAAGATTTACAGTTTTCTCCACAGATGGTGTTAGTGGTGTTAAGAATTTAAATACATGGGTTCTGATTTCTTTGTTGTGTCTGTGGTCTAAATCATACCAAGTTCGTGACTATAGTTTTTAGTTTGTTGATTGATTCAGGTTTTATTTTTGAGCCGCCTTGTAGTTAATTTTTCATTAGCCATTTTCCTGTTACTATGCTTGTACTAGATCTGTTCTCAGGTACACATCTTAATCGTTTCTTGTTTCTGTGGTCCCCAGTGACTGAGAACAGATAAATCTAAGGGTCCAACAGGTTAGATGCGTATTTACCTACAAATGGAAACACAGCTGGCTTCCTAAGTTTCGTGCGTTTTTAAAAAAAAAAAATAGACACACAGTCGTAAAAACAAAGATTTTGTCAGTTTTCAGTATGGCTCTTTTCCCTCTTTTGGATTTCGTGATCCCTGAAGATGGAACCGGTAGGTTCTCCTTAAACTTCGTAAGGAATTACCACTCTGCCCTGTGCAATATCTCCGAAGAGTGTAGACCTAACATGACGATTTTGAGGCTGCACGCCTTGGTTTGACTCTGCATGGTCTGGTTCAGAGCCATCCATTTTGGTGCGGTCCGGTTCAGCGCTTCACACGCAATTTTAAAACAACCTCACCTATTTAAGTGCTAAACTTAAGAACGAAACCTCATCTTGCATCGAGCAAATACAGTATGTTATAATGACTAAAACTTACACCTTCTGCAATGGCTTTTGTTCCTACTGTGTTGCTGTAATGAGTCACAAGTTATTTATATACATGTAGGTTTGCGAATTGTATCATCCATACCTCGAAAGCATATGAAATCTAAAGGTATATGTAAAAATCATTAGGAATACAGTGATACCCACTTACGATGTTTTTGGAAAAGTTCAGCAAATTAAGCGTATTAAACAGGATTCATTTTCATCACCAGATACGTTTCAGGTCTCTTTCTGTAATGATACTGACTTTCTTGAACACAGGACAAGAGTTTTTGACAGGCACAGCTGGTAACTGAAGACCAGGTTCTTGCTGTAGCCATTCCATGAATAACGATTCTTCTGTTTTATATTTGCTGTT
>Ga0123355_10008710_pt1 | contig 15342 bp, 9 predicted proteins | sample TergutEmb28metaG_3_FD_89872 | JGI IMG/M metagenome (GOLD analysis project Ga0123355, IMG submission 89872) | Embiratermes neotenicus P1 segment gut microbial communities from Petit-Saut dam, French Guiana - Emb289 P1 | ecosystem: Host-associated > Arthropoda: Insects > Digestive system > Gut ... | reverse complement strand
TGGATTTGTAGCAATTTCAAGTATGTGCTTTATTAATGATTCGGGCTTAGGTGTATCGAAAACTGGCACTTCAGGAAACAACGACAAAATATGTTTTTTGGCTTGATTTGTTGTTCCGACTTGATGCGCACTCCATAAAGTTTCCGGTGTTAGCCCTCTTTTTGTATCTTTCGAAAATTTTTTCTTTCGAGGGACTCCTTTGCCGTCAGCTCCAAACCAAACATTTCCTTGCTGTATTTCATTCAACATTCTTTCTTGATTGTAAATCCAACAACGACCATTTGGGGGATTATGAGATACGCCTGTCGGAGAAACAATTGTGTAAAATTGGCTTGCAACAGCGTGTCCCGCTTGTACATTGAGTGATACGGATTGCCACGACCCTCGAGGATCATTGTCTGGATTTTTGTATCTCTTTAGTATATCAGAACTTAATGGAAGCGGATTTCTGAGTTCCTTAAATTTGATGGGATTTTTTGCATAGAGCAAGATGTATTCGTGGTTATTTGAAAAAACACGTCGATTTTCACGACTTGTTCTATGTTGCCAAACGATAGTAGAAATAAAATTCTTTGCACCAAAAACATTATCACAAAGAATTTTTAAGTAGTGAAGCTCAGTGTCATCTATTGAAATCCATATGCTTCCACCAGGAGATAGGAGTGGGAACAATCGAGATAGGATTTCTTCCATCTCGCGAAGCCAATTGCTTCGCGAAGCAACATCATTATAATGATTGTAATCTTCTCCGTTATTGTATGGAGGGTCTATATATATGCACTTAACTTGATCTGTAACTTCAGACTTCAGTAAGTCACAAACTGCACGATTATCGCCGTGGATAATCATATTTTTAGTATCTGTCACTCCGTAGTGCTTTATGGTTGTTAGTTCGTGATTTGCCATTGCTTTCATCCTTTACTTTTTGCAAACAAGCAGCAATTCTGCTTCGGTATCTATTCCAAAATTTTTGCTTGTTGTGTTTAATTTGCTATGTGCAAAATACCCTGGTGAGTGCACAGTAACGTCCGAATAAAAATCGCGTGCTTTTCCAATCAGTTCGTCTATCATTTGCATACGAGGAGTTGCAGGCTGATTGTTACTAAACGGAGAGTAGGATAAAACAAGCGGTGCATTTATGCCTGATGCGTATTCAAATAATTGGCTAAAGGCTTCCGGAGCTTGCGTTTTGATAGAGAAAGGAGATTGGTGCCTATCCTTCCTATAAACACCTCTGCTTATACCTTCTTGATTAGCAAACGTGGATGATACTTCAGGCATATCTCGTAAGCAGATAGTTTCTAAAACATGATAATAACGACTATAATGATACCTTGTATAAGGAGGGTCTGCATATATGACAGATATATCCTTATTCCGTAAATCTTTTAAGGCGACTCTATAATCGGCTCGTATTACTTCGTGATTATCCAATGATGGTTCGTGCTCGTTGTATAGTGAAATCCAGTGTTTCAATCGTTCAAAGAAGTTTATTGTGCGGTCACTTATCATTTTTTGACGCAATTTTAATTTAAAGTTTCCGTTACTGTCCCTTACCTGCAAAGGTTGCGCGAATTGTTTTCCTACTGTATTCACAATATCGCTTGTTGCACTCAATATTGCGGCGATCAATATATCTCGTTGCGGAGAGTGGTCTATCGTGATTTGATACGCCGTTTCCAACGCCGCATCTATTTGAAGTGTTTGCCAATATGAAAAATATAACCCTCCAAAATACCGAGTGACCATTGCCTTTTCGTCATTATCATGACCACTCTTTCTAACATTGCATAACGTGGTTCTTAGCGTTTCATAAAAAGGCAATGAATAACCATTAATTTCAGATTGTTCCGCTTTCAACAAAGAGCCTTCCTCAATTATTTCATAAAGACTCTCTATCGAACCTGTCTTTGCAGATTCAAGCGCAGTCCTTTCATATTTAGCAAGTGGGGCAAAAATTCCGCACAATTTTTTGTAATTTTCAGAGAACACAACAGCATCTATAAAATTTTCTGCTGAGATTTCAAGTGCGCCTGCGTTAAGAAGAGCAGAACAAATAACCCTCGAATACTCCTGAATATCAACAGAAACAACTCTTCGATTTTGACTTAGAAACTTTGACACAGTTCCAGACCCAGAAAACAAATCACAAACTGTGCCTTGTGCTGGGTCTAAGCTGTCTATTGTTTTATTTATGAACTCAAGCATCCGCAGTTTACTGCCAAGATAATGAATTGGACGAATCGCTCCTCTACTTGTAGCTTTGCTCATTTGCGTAAAATCCTCCATTATGTTAAGTAGTATAATAGTGGCAATAGTGGTGCAGCACTTTGCAATTCAGCGACGGATGTTTGATATCTTACCAATCTATCCGCGCGCTCACGATGACTACAAACTAACTCATATAATGCTTCGTACCCATCTTGGTTGGGGAACACTATCATATACATAAAAGTACGTTCAGCAATCTTTGCGAAAACACCAATCGGCTTACCATCTGCTGGGTATTGCCGTCTTTCAGGATTTGCAAGTTCAATTCTATAATTTTTACTAGCAACAGAAACAGTTGGGCGGATTTTGGTTTCGCCAAGACTCCCATCCCAGAGAACATTTCGCATTATTAAGCGATATATGCCATTTACACCGGGGAGGCCACCGAAATATTCACGGAATGTTTTCTTGTCAAAATTTGCTTGACTCCAACGATTGTTTGTCCCTCCAGGTATCTCTGCAATCAATATTTTACATTTTTCATCAAATGCCCAAGCGTCAATTTCGTCTTGTTCATCAATGGGTGCAGTAACTTCCAATTCATCTTTTTTCTCTGGGCGCTTTAGATTCTTACGGGCTGTCTGTGTTGATATGCGGTGCGAGTTTAGTTCAGCCCTTTCTAAAACATCTGTGTCTGTTATATTTTTAAGCACGGTGTTGGAATTGCTTAACCATTCATTCCACATCTCTTCAACTTCGATAATTCTTTCTTCAGTGACCTCATGGATTGCAAAAGCCTCAACATTTCTTCGGAGTCCTTTCGCTGTCATATTGCCTGAGCCAACGACGATTACTCCACCATTAGCTGTTCTAAACCAGCTAAACTTCGGGTGAAAAGTAGACCCACTCTCCGCTGATATATAAGCATTTAAGAGTAGATGATTTTTGCTTTTACGCTAAAGTTCGGTTAGACTATCAAGTGTTTTTGTATTAGTTATGTCGTCCATTCCAACAACCAAATGGTATTTGCCACGACTCATAAATTTTTCAAAAACTTTATCTTTCATGAGCATATTAACACCACTTGATGTAACGTAAGCGTACGCTCCAGCACCATAAAGAGCAACATCACAAGCTTCCAGTAAAGCTTCATGTAACAATTTGTTTTTCCCAAAGGATGGATCCTGAATGCTTAACATATATTACCTCACATTTTAATTTTTGATACTTATGCTTTCAAAATAGCAGTTTTGCGTGGCTTTATCATAGCGAGTAATTATATTACACATCATGTCGAAAACGGCCTTTCAACTTCGCATGTCATATATTTTGCCTACCATATTATTATCCTTCGTTCTTCAACTTTGCCGATGGCAGCAAAATTGCAACTGGCGGCTATCGGTAAAAAAGTGCGGTGGCGGATAAGTCAACAATCCCGATTTTGGGGATTGGTTGCTACGGCTGTTGTACTTTCTAGTTTTGTCGCAAGCGTGGGATTGTGGCAAAACTGCCCTCGGCAGAGTTCCGCGGAAACGCCCACGGCACTTTGTGCTTGCGAAAGTGTTATAGTGGGTTATATACTTTGCCAAAGGTATGTAACCTCACATCGATTACTTCGCAACAGGACGTACCGTCTGAGAGCAAAAGGCTTGCCAATTTTGAAAAAGCCCTGCCCAACTGATAACTCGTTTTCGAAAATCCCTAACATGGGATGGTATTTGCTTTTGCGAAATCTGCCACTCAAATTCTACATTTATTTTACCATATCCTAACTCGGATTCGTAGATGTAATTTCGATGTTATGTTCACAGTTCTGCATCATTAAATTACACAGTTGTTCACCCTCTCCCGATTGGATTTCATCCAATCGGGATTTTGCGCTGGAGAAATTTTTTTGATAGGCACTAAGGCACCCTGACAAAATGATAATTTTGTAAAAAACATATACTGTTTTATGGGGTAGACAACAGTGTGTCTTGTTATGTTGGAACATGAATTTTTATCGTTACTAAAAATGTCCCCATTGTCCAAGACACAAGTGTGTCCACTTTATAGAGAATGTGTGAAAAATTTGTTTTTGATTTTTCATGCGCTAGAAAATGGTATCCTCTTTCACTGGCCAACCAATTTGTGCCCACCGTCATACGCGGCAGGGGTTAAAAAATGAGAGCCTGCCCTGTTTCTGCAGGCCGGCTCTCATTTTTATACTCTGGGAAAGCATATATTTTTACAGTATTGCAAAGCGGTAGAGCCGCTTTTGTATTTGCATCAGGGCGTGTTGCCGCTAACGCTATTCCACTGTAATCACAAATACATAATAATCCACAATAAATGGAAGCTCCCATTCACCCGTGGTACGTGCTACCACGCTAAAACCATCTGGGCCCAGTGCCGCATTTGCCGCCGCTGCAATTGTAATGGTTGCTTGATTGTCTACAATGTAGAATTTTGGGCCACCAACAACAGAAAGACCAGCACGCCAGATATTTACATCAACCCAGGCTCCGTCCGGCATGTCCTGTGTTGTAATTGTAATTTCTAAAGTGTTGCCGCGCTCTACTACTGCTGGATTCGGCAAAACACTTAGAATTTGCGGGGTAGGAGGTGGTACCGGCGCAAAAATTGCAATGAAGGTCATGTTGTCGTTTATAATAAGATTTGCCGGGTCTTCTGGAGACCATTCAACGAATGCATAACCTACATCCGGTATAGGTGTTGGCACTCTGTCTGCCCAGAATGCAAGACCATCACGAATGTGGAAGATGAATCCAAATGACGCTACAGGCTCTAGTGTGCCGCCATTTCCGGCTTCAAATGTTACATAATGGAATAACGGGTTGAACCTTGCTGTAAAGACTACATTTTCATACACATATCCATGGTCTGCCGGAATGCCAGGATACCACCCCGCAAAGTAGAAACCTGTTCTTGCCTCGGTGCTTGGGATTGCTTCTACAGGGATTAAACCACCATGGGATACTTCTATGCTTGTTGTAACAGCTGCATAAACGCCCACCGCACCAGGCTCTACCACAAAGGTTATGGTATGATGAGAAGGAGCAGGGGAAAAGTTTGCGTTCACAAGCAACAGCTCAACTGTTTGACCAAATATCTCAATGGAGAAGTTGATATACTGCCAGTTGCCGTTTTTGTTAATGTCTATGACGGCAAAGTAATCTGCCCAGCCCTGGCCTGCTACCCACATACGAGATACGCGTATAAACTCATCTGCACATTTCCCGTCTTGGTCAAGCGCAACTATTGTATCTGCCGCATCAAAGTATATTGGCGCATTTACACCATCGAGTTGTGTCCACATGCGTATTATTCCCGCTGCTGCAAGGCTTGCGTTTGGCCGAGACGGAGCGCCGCCTTCGCCGTTGTTAAAAATATTAAAGCCCGGCACAGGGTACTCTTCTTTGCAACACATAGCGGGCACCAACAATAAATAGCCCATATTGTCGCCCTTTGCTCCAACCGCAATGCCTGCACCGTATTCTATAAACCGCCTTGTACCGCCATCATTGTCATTTATAGTGAAGCTTATCTGAGCGATATCACCAACGCTTACATCGGTAAACCCAAGATAATCCCACCTTATGGCTATTTCGTAAATGGTTTGATTGGCAGCTTCATCGCGAATGATAGCTGACCTGGCGTTATACTGGCTTATTTCGCCCGCACCAATAGGGGAAGTGGTCGAATTTAGCCAGCACCACTGTGTTATAGTGCCGTTATTGTGCAAAGCAAAGCCCATTTCTCTAAAGCCAATGCCATCCCTTACCGAAACTTGAATGCCATCGCCTTGCCAGATATTTCCGCCTGTTTGGTTTTGGAAATGTTCACGGTTTGTAACGGTTATGGCAATATACAAGTATTCGCCATCCCACGCCACCATACCGGTCGCGCTTAAATCATCTGGGTCTAGTGTGCTTGCCAAAGTGCCGTAATCATCAATGACACCTCTCGAAAAGTCGATAATATTTGCTGCATACCGCCAAGCGGCGTCATCCAAAGTGCCGTCAATAGCGATTGATGTTGTTGTAAACCCGGCGGCAGTATATACAAACGGTAGATACACCGTATTTATAAAATCGCCGACGATTACATTAAATGCAAGTGTTTCTTGGGCTCGTGGTGACGCAAAGCCGGGGTTAAGGTCAAATAACAGCACGGCTTCATGACCATATGCCAAATTTTCAAAAGTGGCATAACCATTGATAAAGAAATTGGCGGGTGAAGCCAGCTCTACGCTGCCGCTAAAGGTTTGCTCCATAGGGTCCACGTTCGATACAATTGCCTGAATTTGCATACGATTTGTGGTTGGATTAAATACGGGTGCAACCGAAAGTGTTACAGGGTCTGGGTCATTCCATACAACGTCCATCATGGCTTCCACTATTTCTGGGAAGAAGAATGTGTAATTGCCCCGGTTAAATATGCCAAAGCGTTCGCCCGTGCCTGTTGTTAAATAGTTATCCCACCACACACTAGGTATTCCAAGCCGGCGGCCGGCGGCTACAAAGTATGCAGCATGATCTGCTCTTTGGTCTGTGTTATTCTTGTTTTGCGAGCCAAATTCGCCAACAATAACAGGTATGCCGCGGCTAACAAAATAATGATTCATTCTGTTAAAGAACCAATTCACGTCATTTCTGCCCGCCTGGGTAAATACATTATTGGGGTCATTTATTCCGCCAAAGGTAAAACCTACAGGAGCATAGGAGTGTACGGAGGCGATCAGCCTGTTTTCATACATATCCGTTGGCAGCACAAAAGAGCTTAAATGCTGGGGTGCGGCACCTGCGGCATAAGTGGGAACCATAACAAAACGCCGCTGGTTGTTGCCGCCTGTTGCCCGTATCGCGTCAAGAATCCACTGGTTGTAGCGGTTTACATTGTTGAAGTATTCCGGCGCGCCAGACCAGTTTCCACCTCCGGCATGGGGATACCCTTGCATGGGCTCGTTCATCGTCGCAAAAATCAAGCGGTCGCAATAGTTGATAAAATGTTCGGCTATCTGCGTCCAAAGGATTTCCACCATATATCGGTTTGCATCAAACTGATCGTCTCTCATGCCATATTTCCAGTTGTCGTGATGCGCGTTAATGATCACATGCATTCCGGCATCAAGACCCCAGTTGACGATTTCTTCTACTCTGTCTAGGAACCACGGGGCGATAATATAATCAGGCCCGGGGCCTACACGCCTAAAAGCACCTACACCTGTTGTCCAGGTTATCGGGACGCGTAAAATATCAAACCCTGCGTCGGCAATGGCTTCAATCATGGGCCTGGTTGTTACATGGGGCATCCATATCGTTTCTGGGTTGCCAAATTGAGTGTGTGCGTCAAGCGTGTTGCCAAGGTTCCAGCCCACTCTCATGCCGCGCACAAAGTCCATGGCGTTTATATCTCTTATCACGCCTGCACTAAGGGCAGGGAACACCGCTGTAATTACGCCACTGTTCGCGCTATTTGTTACGCTGTGGGCATAACTAACCGTAAAGAAATTGGCGGGTACACCATCAAGCGTAAAACCTGGGTTTGGTGTGAGTGTAATGGTTGCGGTGTAAGACCTTTCGCCGAATACGTCATTCACTGTATTCCATTCTACTGTGCCTGTAAATTGAGGGGTTTCTGTTATTGTGTTCACAGGGGCGCGTCCAAGCATAGGCCGCCTGACGCCGCTTACTACAGGGGTGTTTATGGGAACATCCCCATACGGCAGTACGAACGTTACGGTAAAATATGTGGAGTATACTCTGCCAAACCGGTTATAGGTTACGACAATATTTTGCTCTCCAACAGCCCATGGGTCATAATTTCCAATGTTTAACCCGGCATTGTTGGCACGTACAAATTCGTTATTGATATTGTCATATACCCATACCACCAAACCGGCGGTATCTATGCTTTCGCCCATGGTAATTTCGGTTTGATAGGGGGCTTGCCCTACAACAGCGGCTTCTATCAAAGAGAATTCGCTCACATATACTGCAATGCTCGACCCTGGGTTCTTCCATATATATGCTTGGGGCAAAGCGTCAAACCACGTGTCAAAATCGGCGACGGTTGTAAGCCAAGAGCTACGCAAGCCGAAATTGGCGTTAAACGGTACGGTGTGCCATGTACCCGGCGTAGCGCGCTGTATACCTACCCCTAAATTATCGCCAGAGGCAATTCCAAAGGCCGCGCCCTGGATTCTTAAGTAATGCGTGGTGCTATTCCTTAGGTACGGGAGGTCTTGGAATGCACCTTCCGCATTTGGGCCTACCCGCAACAGATACGTATGCGGCCCGTGAATATCCACATCCCACCAAGTAAGTTCCTCTGATGAAAGTACGCGGACGGGATCGTTTGTGTCATTTTGCGGAGTCCAGTGATTCATGCCGTCAGAGAAGTCACTGTTTAGAATGACACTGTTCGGTATAGGTCTGTCCGGGTCTAAGCAGTCTGTAGGCAAATCGTCCGGAGGGCCAACTACTGGACGGATGCGGTTAACGCGGAAGTTATCAATGGTTACATCCATATCCCTGGCATGGATACCCACCCAGCCCGAAGGTCTGAAATTGGTATCATCTATGGCTGTAAGCCTTCTGCCGCCGTCTTCGTATAATAAGAATTGGTTGCCCTCTACCTCAATGCGTAGGTCTACTATGTTGGTTCTGATGTCTCCCCAAAGGCCTTGCCAGTAGCCTGGGCCCATTGCGCTCCAATTGCTTTGCGAAACAAAGGCAATGCCGCCTGTAGGCCCTACAACTAAGCGATACCATTGGCCCCAATCAAGCTGTTGTGCTTGGTTCCCGCTGTGTCGGAAGTAAAACTGTAGTTCCGGCCATTGATTTGCGGGTGCGGAATCATCAACCCGAACACTGGCTTCTATGACATAGTTCTCCCAAGCCGGGTCTCCCAACGCAAGGTTAAAGCCTCTGTTTACAGAGCCAAAATCATAAGGCCCATACAACAGTGTGCCGATTACATAACCGGGCAACCGTGCGTCATGGTAGCCGTTAATAACGCCATCATTCACCGAAAATACCCGTATCCACTGCCAATCCTGCACATTAGTGCCAATTGTGTCGCCCAAATTAAACGCGGCGGCATTAGCTATGGCCACAATAGAACCGCTTGTGGGTACGCCAGATAAGTCATCGGTAATTACAAAATACAAATTGCCTGATAATGCGTTGACTGAAGTAATTCTCACTTGGCCATCCGCTACATCCCGTGGGTTGGCAAAGGTGAAATCTCCAACTACAACAGGTACGGTTTGTGACGTAGGAGCAGTTGCCTCTTCATAGGCATTTTTGTAAAACACCTCTTCAATTTCTGTCTCCATAGCGACAGCCGGTAGTGCACTGAACAGCATGACGAAAGCGATGAGTAAGGCTGCTCGTTTCAACAATGGTCTTTTTGCGAACATTTTTTACCTCCCTTAAAATTTTTTTCACATTTATGGTGCATGTTGCTACTGCATTCTATTTGCCAACATTACATATGTCAATATGTAATTGCTTTTTAACGCAAATTTATTTGACGCTTATGCTCACTTGGCTATCTTTCGCCCTAACTAACGGTTGACAATCCACAGTGGTAGCAGTAAAGTTTACTTGATTGCTGTATTTTGTATCTTTATGTGTAACTACAACGCCCATCATTACCAATTGCATACAAGCAATTTCTCATATGTGTTCTTATTGCCTGTAACAGCAGTGTGTCTTGTTAGAAAAAAGTACAAAGGAGATTCAAACATGGAAAATATTTACGGCAAACTAAAACGCATGGGTATAACCCTACCCACGCCATCACCCGCCATTGGCGTGTATTCACCAAGTATAGGCTTTGGTGATAACCTGGTTTACACTTCCGGCTGTCTTCCCCATATTAATGGCGAGGAAAAATATAAGGGCAGGCTGGGTGATTTAACCCTTGAAGAAGGATATGATGCCGCAAGAAACTGCACCTTAAACGCACTGGCCATTTTGCACCGCGACTTGGGCGATTTGAACCGTATTAAGCGTTTTGTAAAGATTCTATGCTTTGTTGCCAGCCGTGACGATTTTTATTTGCAGCCCAAAGTTGCCAACGGGGCATCCGAATTGCTGTGCGAACTTTTTGGCAAGGAAAAAGGCCTTCCCGCAAGGTCGGCCGTAGGAGTTAACGTGCTCCCGGGCAATGTCCCGGTGGAGATAGAATTTTTGATGGAAATTGAGGAGTGATGATTATGAAAACAGAAACATTAGTAAAAGTGCTGAGTAAAATGTTGGAGGTGGACATCACAAACGCAAGCCGCAACGTTACCAAACTACACGGCGGCGATGTAGGTGACGTACAACTTTTAGAAGGCATTGCCGAAACAAAAAACGGCGACAGACACCCCTATAAAATAATCCTAAAAATCCAAGATAAATGGAAACGCCCCGGCGATCCGGATTCTTGGCGGCGAGAGTATGACCTATATGTATCGGGATTGGACGAGATTTTGCCCGACACCATCCGCTGGCCGAAGTGCTACCACGCCGAAATAAATGGCGACGAAATTCAGATATGGATGGAATATGTAGACGGCGTATCCGGTAACGACCTATCAATAGAAATGCTAGAGCAAGCCGCCCTTGGATTGGGGCGTTTTCAAGGCATCTTGCACAGCCGGCCGGAGTTATTGCAAAACATCTCTAATTTTAGCGACACGGGTTACTTGAAACGGGATTACGAGCAGTGGCACACCCAAGCATACAGTTATGAAGATATAATTTCCTACTGCCCGCTGTCGGATTGCCGGAGGCAAGCACTGAAAGACGGCAGGTTGCGTCTGCTTGAAGGCAAATCGTTTGAATACAGCTTTTTGCGCTCCGATGAATGCGATATTCCGCAACACTTGAAGCAGAGGATTTTTGACATCGACGACAATATGGAAAACCTGTTCAAGGAGATTGCCAGCCTACCTGTAGTCCTATGTCATAGGGATTTTTGGATTGAAAATATCATTTACGATAACGGCAAAATCCGTCTCATCGACTGGGATACTTCCGGGTGGGGCTATTTAGGCGAAGATATCGCAAGCCTCGTTTCGGATGATGTTGACTATGATTATTTTGAAGCGCTGTGTGAAAGGCTGATTCCGGCGTACTATAAAGGCATTGCGGAGTATATGGATATTTCTGATGTTGGCAATAGATATATTCGCGAGATGATTCTGCTCAAATTCGGTTACAGAAAGGTGCAGGGCTGCTTGTTTGCGGAGACGGCCGAGGATAGAGATGAGATGGTGCGGGAATTGCAGAAAATATATGATATGTAAGTTTTGCATAGAAAAAACGGAGGCTTCGCAAAAAGCCTCCGTTTCTTCATGTATCGTTTTATCGCCTTCTCGCCACCAAACGCCCTGCAATGATTAAAACAAGCGACACGGCCGCAAATGCGATAGACACAAGCTGGCTTGCCGGCAGTCCGGTTTCAAAGAACATCAGCTGGTCTGTGCGCAATCCCTCTACAAAGAAGCGGATGATACCATAGCCCAGCAAGTACATAAGAATAACTTCTCCGCCAAACTTTTTGTGTGGGCGGTAAATTATAAGCGCAATCATTAATAGCAAATTGAAAAAGGCCTCGTATAAAAACGTGGGGTGAACCTGCAAGTACTGCACGCCTTGTGCGGTTATTGCCGTTTCGCGCAGGCTCGCAGGTATTGCCCCGCGGGCTTGGTCCAGCCTAATTCGCATGGCAAACAGGCTGTCTGTGTACCCGCCAAAAGCTTCGCGGTTAAAAAAGTTGCCAACCCGCCCGATAATTTGCCCCAGCAAAAGCGACGGGGCGCAAGTGTCTGCCAGCGTTGTAAACGGGATTCTTTTGACTATGGACATAATAACCCCAGCCAGAAGTGCGCCAATAATCCCGCCGTATATGGCCAATCCGCCACCGCGGAGGTCAAATATTGTACGCAGAATAGGCTGCCCGCGGTACATATCCCAAGTAAAAATTAGGTAATACGCACGCAATCCAACAAGCGCCATAGGAACGCCTAGCAGCAGCAAATCTGTATAGTCGCCTACTTTTTGCCCTGTGCGCTTTGCATACCATGCCGCAAGAAAATAGGCCGAGGCTATGCCTAAAACAATGAATATCGCATACCAGTAAATGTCCGTTCCAAAAATGCTAAAGATATGCTGGGGTACACGCTCGAAATATATCCGTAAATTGGGGAACCAAATATCCGGTGCTACGTTATCTGGGGGCATGTTATTTGCCGCCTTTCATAGTAAAATTTACGCCAAATAAATCCCGTAATCTAAAATTACATTGCCCTGTTCATCTGCCTGGGTAAAACGTGGGCAGACGTAACGCTCGAAGAAGAACGACTGACAGGTGTCCTCTTTTTTGAACGCGCCCATGCCTTTTTCGCGCAGAGCTTCCCGGCAGGCATCGTGCATATGGTAAATACTCCCGTCATCTGCATTGCCGTATATCCAGCACATGCCAACGTCACCTGCGGGCATATCAAAATGAGAAAAGCCTTCCGGCACTTCTGTTCCCGGCGGGAGCGGCATACCAATCCAATAATGAGGGCAGCGTATGAAACCCATGTAGCCACGTTCTGTACCTTCTACCTCGCCCAAGGCTTCCAATTTGTCAAACCAGCCATTTTGAAACCATTCATCCCAACGATGGCCGTAGCCGCTGGCTGCGCCGTCTTCGTGGGTGTAGGGCTTGCCGATAAAGCGTATCGCAGGGATGTGTTCCTTGCAAACATTAATGATTTCTGCCATTTTTGTCAGCTCCTTTTATTTTATTGAGGTCTTACCCCGCCAATCCTTATTGGAAGCCTACGGGCGGCTACAAGCCGCCATGTTTCGTTTTCGCGGTGTTTACGCGTCTGGTGCGGCATCAAGCACACTTGGCACGGCGATTGCGATGCCAAGCTCCGTTAACTGCGCGGGGTCTACCTCATTTGGTGCATGGGTTAAAGGACATGAGCCATCTTTCACTTTAGGGAATGCAATAACTTCCCGCAAAGAGTCCGCGCCGGCTAACAGCATGATGATACGGTCGAACCCAAGGGCAATGCCGCCATGCGGCGGTACGCCATATTTGAATGCTTCAAGGAAATATCCAAAACCCTCTTCCGCGCTTTCGGGGGTAAAACCTAGCGCTGCAAACATGCGGTCTTGGAGTGCGCGCTGGTGTATGCGGATGCTTCCGCCGCCTAATTCGTAACCGTTTAGCACAAGGTCGTACGCCCTGGCGCGCACCTCGGCTGGATTCGTTTCCAGCATGTGCGCATCTTCTTCCAGCGGCGATGTAAACGGGTGGTGCGCGGCAAAATAGCGGTCGTCTTCTTCGGAATATTCAAGCAGCGGGAAGTGCGTTACCCATAGGAAGTTGTATTGTTCTTCCGGGATTGCGCCTTTCCACTTTGCGGCGGCTAAGCGTACTGCGCCAAGCGCGTCAAATACAATGGAAGTCTGGTCTGCACACAGGAAAATAACGTCGCCGGCGGTTGCGCCAAAACGCTCCGCAATGGCAATAAGCTGGTCGTCGGTAAAAAATTTTGAAATGGTGGATTTGATTGTGCCGTCTTCGGTTAAGATAATCCACGCAAGGCCTTTTGCCTTGTGGGTACGCGCGAGCTCCACGAAAGCGTCAATTTGCTTGCGCGGCAAAGCGGCACAGCCTTCTGCGCAAAAACCGCGCACACTGCCACCGCTTTCTAATGCAGATTGGAACACCTGGAAGTCCACGTCTTTTACCATATCGGAAACATCGCGCAATTCCATGCCGAAGCGCGTGTCTGGCTTGTCTGAGCCGAAACGCTCCATGGCTTCCGCCCAGGTAAGACGCGGGAAACCCGTGGTAATTCCCACATCCATTACTTCCTTCATGATGCGCACCATCAAGCCCTCTGTCATTGCCATCACATCGTTTTCATCGGCAAAGGAAAGCTCTATGTCCACCTGCGTAAACTCCAACTGCCGGTCTGCACGGAGGTCTTCGTCACGGAAACATTTTGCAATTTGGAAATACTTATCAAAGCCCGCCACCATAAGAATTTGCTTCATCTGCTGCGGAGACTGTGGCAATGCGTAAAACTGCCCCGGATGCATTCTGGATGGCACAAGAAAATCCCGCGCGCCTTCCGGGGAGCTGTTTATGAGAATGGGGGTTTCGACTTCTGTGTAGCCGTCATCTGAAAGATACTCGCGCACAACTCGCGCTGCTTGATGGCGCATTTGGAATATCTTTTGTATCTCTGGCCTGCGCAGGTCGATATATCTATATTTAAGGCGCATATCCAGCCCAACATCTTCGTCTGTAATTTGGAATGGCGGCACTTCCGCTTCCGAAAGCACACGCAAGTCCGTTACGTCAATTTCTATTGCGCCGGTTGGCATGTCGGGGTTTACATTTTCCGGCGTGCGGGCAATGACCGTACCCACCGCGGCTATAACAAACTCACCGCGTATAGTCTCTTTCGCAAGCTGGTAATGCTCGGCAGATACCCGCTTTTCGTCCACCACTACTTGCACAAGGCCTGTCCGGTCACGTACCACCAAAAATATCAAACCGCTTAAATAGCGGCGTTTGTTTACCCAGCCCATTACTGTTACTTGTTGGCCAATCATTGCTTGATTGACTTCGCCGCAATAATGCGAACGCTTCATACCTTTCATGCTTTCGCCCATGGTTATTCTCCTTTGGAAAAAATTAAAACGCAAGCCAAATTTGAATACAAAGTTGACTTGCGCCCTATTTTATCACAGAAATTTATGGAATGCTACATTCTCTCTGTTCTGATATTTTCTATGCCGCCCGCGTCAAATTAATAATCCACTTAAACCGGTTCGTCTTAATAAACGCAATAATCCATTTATAAAACTGGTCGCTAAATATACATAGGAACACCACCCACGGCGGCGCGTTAAACACAAATGCCGCCAGGAATGTCATAGGCAGTACAAATACCCAGCTGCAAATACCGTCTACGATGAACACAAATTTTGTGTCGCCGCCTGCCCGTATGATACCTGTAAAGCATGGCGCGTGATACGAAGTAAATACCACGGATATACTAAGCAGGGTCATAAACTGCCTTGCGATAACCTGCGTTTCTTCATAGAAGTTGTACAGCGA
>Ga0123355_10008709_pt1 | contig 15343 bp, 16 predicted proteins | sample TergutEmb28metaG_3_FD_89872 | JGI IMG/M metagenome (GOLD analysis project Ga0123355, IMG submission 89872) | Embiratermes neotenicus P1 segment gut microbial communities from Petit-Saut dam, French Guiana - Emb289 P1 | ecosystem: Host-associated > Arthropoda: Insects > Digestive system > Gut ... | reverse complement strand
TGGAAAAATTTTTTTTTTTTTTTTTATTCCGGTCCCCAAAATATAAAATCTAAAAGTGCTCCTCCCCCCCCCCCCCCCCGCCCAACTGTTTCGAGTACGTGTGTGTGTGTGCAGTCGACAGTCGACTCGCTGGCCTGTATTTGTAACACCTTGCTTGATAAGAACTCTTATCTGTTTGCAGTATTTCGCGGAAGACAGATTGTTATATATTTATTCGTGTATAAGCTTAAGGTAAATTTCGATGTTAGAACGGAAGTAAATTTTGGAGATTTGTTCCGTGAAGCTAGTTCATGCAGACAGACATTAACACGGTGTTGAGATATTGATGATACAGGTGCATATCATCTAATTAGAAGGTAAGCCTGAACGAAGTACCTCTGTGTTGCATCATCTGATTAGAAGGTAAGCCTGAACGAAGTGCCTCTGTGTTGCAACACTGGACTTGAGATGGAGCTGGACCCCTGTTCAGCAACCAGTAGTAGGAGGAGCAGTGCTTTTGTGGCTTTTATGGGGCAAATATGGCCTGATAAAGATAATGAGTTTTCTGTTACCCTCGTAACGTCGCCGTTATGACGTTGGTTGTATTGTGATGCCAGATAAACCGGAAAACTAATTGTGAAAAAATGTAGAAGGAGGTCGACTACGACAACTTGCCTGCCGTTACGATACGAGGGGACGACGAGACATCGACGACTGAAACGACTGCGGAGAAACCAAGACCGTCTTGGGATTCGTCCGTCCTTACTTGCACAGTCTGAACCTACAGTTTTCGTATTGATGATAGAGAAAGGAGTGATATTTCAGTAAATCTAAAAATGGTGGGCTTACCCGGTTATGGAGGAAATTAATAGGCTTTCATTTTCGTAAATAAAGGTAAATCAGTCCCGCTACAGGCCCGGAGTGGCCTAGAGGGTTCCAGGAAGTTAAGGTTGTCAGATTTCATGACAACGGCACAGGATGGTGGTAAGGTTGTGATCCTTACGCACCGGCCGCCTTTACCCCCAGGAAATACTCCTGGTGCTCATTTCTGTTAGAGGCTGAGTCGACCCCAGGGCCATAGTGCGATCGGAAGGATTTTATGCTAATGAAAAATTCCAATGACACCAGCTGGGATCGAACCAGCGACCTTCCAATTTGTAGCACAGAGCCTTACCCACTGTCCCACCCGTACCTCTCAGAGTGCACAGCCTGTCGACCTCTATCGTAACCGTGACAAGCAGTGTGTTACCTTTTCCCTCACTCAGTCACTCGCACGAAACACATTATTATAAGGTAGATCACACCGTGTAGACTGGTAGGTGGGGAAGTTCATGAACTTTTACCCTCAACCATGTTTTCCTGGACGGGTCAGAACGTGATTTTCGTAATTAAATTGATTACTCTGATGAAAGAATTGTCCAGTTGTTGAAACGGGGACATGTTCCCTTTTCTTTGTAAATGCTTTAGTTAAAAAGAGATAAATACCGTGGCGTAACGGAATGTTAGGTTTGCAACTAGTGCGATACGATTTTTCTGGTCACCTTTCGTTACGTATTTGTCATGGTCCGCAGGAGAGAGAGAGAGAGAGAGAGAGAGAGACAGAGACAGAGACAGAGAGACAGTGCAACTGAATCTTATGACAGGACAGATGTTTCTCCCAGGCGTGGTGGTAATCGGCTGTTCGTTGCTAAGTGAAAATAAAAGAGGAAAAGAAATAGCGTGATAATATGGATGTTATTTTTAGTTGTATGCTGGTTTGGGAGTCCGAATGATTGGTATGGAAATTTGTATGGCGATCCTGTTGGTTTTATCCTTGTTGTCTGGCACGTGATAACTAAAATTTGATAAGGACTGGATTTGCACTTAACTTGTGTGAAAGTGGCGGGTGTAAAGGTAAAGATAAAGTTCACCCTAGAATAGGACACGAAGGCCCAGAGGGGGAGTAGAGGTATACCTCTACTCCTTCTTTAACCTTGGCGCTAGATGGGGTGGGTGGTCAACGCCACGCCCTGACCGCTTTACCCCTGGGAAAGACCCGGTACCCATTGTATAGGAGGCTGGGTGGGCCTCAGAGCCGGTCTGGACGTGTGCGGAAAATATCGCCCCCCACCGAGATTCGATCCCCGGACCGTCCAGCCCGTAGCGAGTCGCTATACCGACTAGGTGATCTCAATAGAAAGCAGTTTTCGTGCCAACGTACCTCGATGTTCCAGTAAGTAGGAGATGCATTGCAGGTGATACGACCGCACGTAGAACTGTATTTTAGAACTCGTCGATATGTCGGAAATAATTCATGCGGATGCCTCATTAGAATTCTGCAGATCGAGATGGACGTATGTTGCAATGGGACCGTGCAACATTTCAGGAATTTGTGTCATCGCAATCCAGATTCCCCGTGACGATCACTGTCGCCAAACATGCTCCCTGTTTTGTTACAAGGTTTCGGAGGAACCCGCTGCCGCCATCTTCAGGGCAAGAGACGATGTAGTACAGTAGGTACAAGAACTGGGACTGTGTGACAGCAGGTTCTATCGAAAGTTAAGTGTACTTGTCAACTAAACAATAGTGCGCCACATGCCATTTCGTAATATCCTAATTAATTGCTGTGAGAGTGGCATCTTGCCGATACTTCGTTGTTACACTTACAGCCGTATCTCTGTGCCTCCTGTGACCGAATGCCTAGTTTCATATTAGTCGTGTGAGTAACATAGCCTATGCATTAAGTTAGGATGGAATGGAATGCACACTGTATTTCTACACGGCACTGCGCAAAATAAAGTGCATATGATATTGAACTTTACATAAACCTGAATCACTGGTCAGAATTAATTGTGCTCGGAATGTAGCCTTGTGCGATCGTGTTGTCCTCTGTCACACTGACAGCAGACCTCATGCGAAGCTGTTGTCATTCAAGGATTCCATGGAGCTTGCAGTAATACTTGTTCGTGGAACCACCACACCTGAGGGGTTCTTAGACCGAATCGGACTGTAACGCGAGAGGAATGATGGCTGTTATTTGCTTGTACAGAGATCTCGTAATGCATGTACAGTACCCATTCGACATACATAAACCTGACAAGTTGGGTCGTGTACACTTAGCATAGCATTTCTGGCATGTGCGCATAGTTATTTAGTTCAAATATTATTATATTTCTGAGTGCTAACTTAAGTTGCTCAGTTACAAATAGCGTGAAACCAGCTTCAAGGAAACATATAAATCCGAATATATTAATGTATGTGATATTATTCAAAGTCATACGCTGTGCACAGTATAAAGTGCGATTATTTTAAATGTGTCTTTCCACATCTTAAATAACAAATACTGCCATGCTATCAATAAATTGTACTGCGGTTTAATCAAGAAATATGAAATTTACACATAAGCATTCACTGTTGATCGAAACGATTACATGTTCCCGAAAGTCAGAAAAACTGCAGTGAATTAATGAACAATCAAACACTCCACTCTTTACAATTATTGCACATACTAGTGCAGAATACATACTTACATATATGCTTAACAAACCCCGATAAGGCGCTCCCCCGATAATGTGCTACCGTCACCTAGCACCAATAAAAATCTGTGGAGAGCAATTACCTGTTATGAAATATGTCAATTTACTGACACCCTCGATACACAGCCGCAAATTGCGGTGAACAGTGGTGTTATATTGGGGTTGGACAGTGCATATTTTCTTTCTGATATATAAGTAGTACGTAATTAGTGGATCCATGTCACGACGGCATGGCCCGTCCTCAGGTTGAGGATGAAGGAACGGCCTACAATATGGAGGGCAGCTGCGGATAGCCGACCAGGGGTGGTCTTCCACCTCGGGTGTTGGCGAGGTGCTAACAACTCACCGTAAAAACGTATCTTGTTACGAAACATTCATACAGTAAGCCTCTTATCTTGATTGATACTTTGGTACGAACTGAGCAACGAAAAACTGATATGAGACTTGACACGTGGAATGTTAGGAGCCTGTATAGGGCAGGTTCAGTTACAGTAGAAACCATGGAATTAGCAAGATATATTATTAGATTTGATGGGTGTGCATGAGATAAGGTTGGACAAAGAGCACGAGATTAGATTTTTCTCTGGAAAAGGAAACGTAAAATATCAATTGAGAACAGGAATTTTTGCACATCACAGAATATTATCAACAGATAAGAGAGTAGAGTTCGTTCACGATAGGATGTCATATATAATTCTGAGAGGTCGCTGGTGTAATATCATTGTTCTGAATGTGCATGCACCAAGTGAGGAGAAAAGTGATGATTCAAAAGACAGTTTTTATAAGGAACAAAAGCAGTTTTTTTTTAATGATTTTCCTAAGTACCATATGAAAATTCTACCTGGAGATTTTAATGCAAAAGTGGGGTGAGAGAATATTTCAAACCGACAATTGGGTATGAGAGTCTACATGAGGATAGTAATGATAATGGTGTTAGAATTGTAAACATTGCCACATCAAAAAATCTGGTTGTTAAGAGCTCGATGTTCCCACACCGAAACATTCGTAAGTACACCTGAAGCTCTCCCGATGGGAGGACTCACAACCAGATTCGTAACACATTGACAGATAGGAAATGACATTCGAGTATACTAGATGTACGAAGTTTCAGGGGAGCTAACTATGATATTGACCACTGTCTGGTGGTTGCAAGAGTTAGGGAAAGATTGGCAGTAAGTAAACGAGTAGCACAGACGTTTGATGGAGAAAGATTTAATCTCAGGAAGCTAAATGAGCTGGAGGTTAGGAAACATTAACAGATTGAGTTTACAAACAGGTTTGCAGCTTTGGAGAACTTAAGTGATGGCGAGGACATAAACAGGGCTAGGGAGAACATTAAAGAGAATATCAAAACCTCAGCTTAAAGAGAGTCTAGGTTTGCACGAATTGAAGTAGCATAAATCATGGTATGATGAAGAATGTTTAGGTTTTTTAGATCAGCGCAAGCAGGCTAAAATGCAATGGGTACAGGGTCCAAGCCAAAGCAATGTAGATAATCCAAACAATGTAAGACATGAGGCTAGCAGACATTTTAGGAACAAAAAGGAGGAATATCTGAAAGCTAAAATAGAGGAACTTAAAACTAACAGTAAGATAAAAAATATTGTATAGGGCATCAGTGGCTTTAAGAAGGGTTACCAGCGTATAACTAATACAGTAAAGGATGAGAAGGGTGATTTTGTTGCAGACTCCAACAGTATTTTGTTTAGGTGGAAAACCTATTTCTTTCAGCTGTTGAGTATACATGGGGTTAATGATGTTAGGCAGACAGAAATAGACACAGCAGAACCACTAGTACTTGAGCCAAGAGCCTTTGAGGTTGAGTTGGCTCTTGAAAAACTAAAAAGTCACAAATTACCATGTATTGATCAAATCCCAACAGAATTAATTATGGCAAGGGGTAGAACAATTCGCCATGAGATCCATAAACTTATTATTTTTATTTGGAATAAGGAGGAACTGTCTGAGGAGTGGAAGGAGTCGACCATTGTACATTTCTATAACAAGTGCGATAAATCAGTGTGTAGTAATTATAGGGGCAAATCACATTTGCCACATAGTTCAAAATTTTGTCCAACATCCTGATGTCAAGTTTAACTCCATATTCAGAGGAAATTATTGGGGATCGTCAATGTGGATTGCGACGCAACAGGCCAACTACAGATCATATATTCGGCATTCGTCAAATACTTAAGAAAAAATGGGAATGCATTGAAGCAGTGCATCAGCTCTTTATACACTTCAAAAAGCTGATGATTCAGTTAGGAGGGAGGTCTTGTATAATATTTTCATTGAGTTTGATATTCCTATGAAACTGGTAAGGCTAATGAAAATGTGTCTGACTGAAACGTATAACAGAGTCCGGTAAAGCAAAATTTGTCTGATATGTTTCCTATTAGGAATGGCTTGAAACAAGAAGATGGTCTGTCGCCATTGCTTTTCAAATTTGCTTTAGAGTACTCCATTAGGAGGGTTCAGGTAAACCAGGATGGCTTGAAATTAAATGTTACACATCAACTTCTGGCTTATGCTGATGCTGTTAATATACTGGTAGGAAGCGTACATACTATGAAGGAAAACGCACAAACATTGGTAGTGGCTGGTAAGGAGATTGGGCTAAAAGTAAGTGCTAATAAAACTAAGTACATGGTCATGTCTCGAGATCATAATGGAGGACGAAATCACAGTATAAAGAGTGGTAATAATTTGTTTGAAAAGGTGGAAGAGTTCAAATATTTGGGAACAACCTTCACAAACCAAAATTCTATTCAAGAAGAAATTAAGAGCTAACTGAAGTCAGGAAATGCTTGCTGTCATTCGGTGCAGAATCTTTTGTCTTCCAGTTTGCAATATTTTAAAGATTAGGACATACAGAAATATAAATTTGCCTGTTGTTTTGTATTGGTCGCTGACATTGAAGGAGGAACGTATGCTTAGGGTGCTTGAGAATAGGGTGCTGAGGAGAATATTTGGGCCTAGGAGGAACCAGGTAACAGGGGATTGGAGAAAACTACACAATAAGGAGCTTAATTATCTGTACTCCGTACCTAGTATTCGTGTGATAAAATCGAGAAGAATGTGATGGGCGGGCATGTAGCGCGTATGGGTGGGGGGGGGGAAGAGGCGTGTACAGGGTTTTGGTGGGAAACCTGAGGGAAAGAGACCACTTGGGAGACCAGGCGTAGATGGGAGGATGATATTAAGATGGATCTTCAGGGGAGTGGGTTGTGGAAGTATGGACTGGATCGAGCTAGCTCAGGATAAGGACAGGTGACAGGCCGTTGTGAATGCGGTAATGAACCTTCGGGTTCCATAAAAAGCGGGGAATTTCTTGACTAGCTGAAAACCGGTTAGCCTGTCAAGAAGGACTCTGCTGCATGGAGTGATTACATACGTAGTGAGGTTTGCTTAAACTGCGCAGATCTTCTTGTAAAATTTCCATTGCTTTTGTCCAAGTGTAACCAACGTTTCATAATAATTTATATTATTCCAGTTCATGAAAATCCATTCAGCGATGCTGAAGTTATATGCGTACCGACGAACGGAAAGAACGATCTTCATAAATGCTTTCCATCGCCGCGAGCAGCATTGTAATTTGCACTGTAAAGGACCTGTTGCAAGGAAATGGTATTATTTTAGAAGCTTTTCATTTCTGAATACTATTCCTAAATCTAACATAATTGAATTTACACGTGACGTAGCAGTAACGGTACATTCTTCCCAATCGTTTCCAGGTAATGTCGCCGAATCGGTAACATCGACAACAGGAGGCATGTGCTTACCTGCATTGTCATGCTTACCATTACAACATGCTAAGTTGCCGTGTCATGAAGACGTCGGCCATCTGTCGGATTTGTGTTTGAATATGGGCGAACACTGTTTCCCTCTGTTAGCTGCAATGTGGAGCAAGCCGCGACGCATCTCCAACTGCTGGTCGTACTTGGAACTGTTTTGGAGACCGGTCCGATGGCCTCGTGTTTTGAAAGTAGGCTGGCACTACCCTCGGTGTACAGTCGCGCATGCGCCTTGTACCGCGAATCTTCGCGAACACATTGTAGAATCGTTATTGTGTCAAAAATTGAAAATACAATTTGTTAGCAAACCGACTTTATATTCAGTCGAATTTTTTAAGACTTTGTATCCATGAATGGAATGGGGAATCTTCATTTAATACTAGAAGATGGTATCTGTAAACAAATGTGGAGTATATTATTTGTTCAGACAGAGCCGCAACTCTTGTGTCGGTTTGTTTGTATGTTAGGTGAAGGTCGTAATATTATATCGCGGGTTTTGTTGACACACTGAATATAAATTCAGAAGAAACTGTATGAGAACAGTGGATTATCAGTGAAGCAGAAGATATTTCTAGGCCACGCCAATTTTGTTATTATTATTATTATTATTATTACTATCATCATCATCATCTTGTATATACAGAGTATTAGCAGGTATATACACCTGAGTCAAACATTGTTTAAAGGGTATATAGTGTTGCAACTGTTTTGTGGTTACAATATATGGTACATGTAATATTTCCAGAATATGTGTGCAGTGTTCAGTATGTAACCTACATGTGTGTTTTCTGTAGTGTCTTGCTGCCGTTATTTCCGGGCATATTGTTCAGATATTTTCTGAATGACTTGAGTTGGTTCCATTCGTCCCTTTTATTAGCCTACTAGTATCGCCTTTGCCCTTAACATTCAACATATGCTCTATTTCCGTTGTACGTCATAAAATCATTTTGGCTTCTATCTTGATCACATTTCTGTCTCCTAAAATTGCATTGTCTCTTGGCACACAGTTCTCTTTTTCGTTAAGACGGATTATGATGTGCTCTTTAGTGTTAGGGATGGTTCTGTCAGTTTCACTTGTTGATAACATAATATGGTTACCTTGCGTTCATGACGTGGTTCTGCTGCTTTCGTACATACTCACTATAGTAAAGGTAAAGCAGTCCCATTACAGGCCCGAGGTGCCCAGAGGTTTCCGGGAAGTTAAGGTTGCCAGATTACGTGACAGTGGCCTAGGAGGGTGGTAAGGTTGTCAGCCTTAAGCACCGGCCGCTTTTTACCCCCAGGAAATACGCCTGGTACTCATTTCTGTTAGAGGCTGAGTCGACCCCAGGACCATAGTGTGATCGGAAGGATTATGTCAATGAAAATTTCCAGTGACACCGTCTAGAATCGAACCACTCACAATAGTTCCTCGTCTTATTTCACCGGCCGTTTCCTTGTGTATGTTAAAGCGCAGTTACGCACATGTCGATGTTGTATTCTTGTGCGAGTATTGTGTGCGCTGTTATAACTTGGTCTGTAGCCTCGTAATATTGTTCGCATATGTCAATAAATGTCCAACAAGATGCAACTATACACAGTTTATTTTATCTGTAAACTGCTGTACATGTTTCGGGTGGTTTCTCCACCCATCATTAGGGGCACAAATAACTGTATCTACAGCATCTGGTACTGGTCAACCGTTGTTGCTACCTGTCGCTATCGTAGAATTTAACAAAAATTAAGTTCACCAAAGAGGAAATAACCTTGTTAAACAACGGATTGCAACATAGCATTGAGAAACCACTAAATACACATTGGATTAACCTAATAATGGAGACCGAACGAGCTATCAAACTCCTGGACGCGAAAATGCAGAACCCATTCCGGATCTTGCCTGCCAAAAAACTAAAACAAACAAATCTTCAACTCGGACAGCAACTACAACGCCACACAGAAACAACAGGCGTATATTTTAAAGAACATAAATCACAGGCTTGTAACGGAAAATGCAATAATAGTCAAAGCAGATAAAGCAGTCTCGACTCCTCCACGATAGCGACACGTAGAAACAACGGTTGACTAATACCAGATGCTGTAGATACAGATATTTGTGCTCCTGATGATGGGTGGAGAAACCACCCGAAACATGTAGAGCAGTTTAGAGGTAAAATAAACTGTGTATAGTTGCATATTGTTGGATATTGACACATAATTGCGATGCACGGTCCCATGAACACACACAAAAAAATTATTTGCATAGTCTGCATTTGGTATGTTACTGTTTTCAGTATTTTTGTTTCATACCCCCCTCCCCTTAATGCGTGATCTTGTGCTGCTAGTATTTCACGTTCGTTTACTGCTTTCAGATCTCCCATCGACAGCCATAGGAACTTATCTTCTTCACTCATAGTCTGTCTATATATCTTACATGCTATCCATTATTTACATTTGTTTTACATTTTCTCTTTAGAAACTGTTCCTGCTTGTGTGTGTTGCACGTCTTCCTTTTTTGTGTCATTGCTGTACAACACTTACTTGTTGTTGTTGTTGTTGTTGTTGTTGTTGTTGGTGGTGGTGGTGGTGGTAGTGGTGGTGATGGTGGTGCTGCTGCTGCTGTTTTTGTTTTTGTTGTACGTTTGTGGTACATATCGTTCATATTCGCTGACACACGATGTTTCTCGAGGCTGGGGAGCACAGATACCGGCCGGAAGGTCGCCGTGGTTACTGAATTTATGCAGGGTGGCCTCTTATTTGTAGCTCCAGTATGGAACTTCTTTCATGTCACCTTTCTGGCGCCTAGATTCCTAAGGAAAGATGTGTCTTTTTGGTTTTGCTTGCTTTTTTGCTTGTATGTTTTCGTTACCGGTTTTCTGAACATAGATCCGATGGTAATTGCAGTTCTGGTAAACGGAAAACAAGGCACCGTGTGGCAGTTTTATTGCCGCGGTATTTATTGTTACTACTTCTTTTTTATCATCATCATCATCATACTTCTTTTTCTTCTTCGTCTTCTTCTTTCGGTTGTTTTTGTGAGGTAACATTTCGGATGTGATAGTTTTGTGCCGGTCGACCGACTTAGTTGCTGAAGCGAAGTAAGTGGAATTCGCTGGGTATCAGTTTGATACTTTTAAGGAAGCAATTGACGTAGTTTCCGTAGCAGTTCTTGCGGTTGTGAAGCGTCTGTCAGATGGTTTTAAAAAATCTTCACACGTAGTTTCTATTGTACAAGTGGTTTGCGTTAGTCATTTACACTGTAAGAGGTGAAAGGTATATTTAAACAGCTAAAACGTTTATCCATGAAAAGTATGCGAGAGAGGAAGTTTTGCTCCACACATCACTCATGTTGGCACAATATGTAGTCTTCACAACCCGGCCGCTATCCTCTGGAGAAAGACCATGCAGTATTTATGGACATGGGGCTTGCGAACAGTATTTCACAGGTGTATTGTAGGGATGTGTATGACGTATTTTCGTACAAATTTGTATATGCATATGTTGGTGATTTAAGTAATTTCCATCTAACCAAAAGGGAGTGATGACTTTTCGCATGGCAGACAGGTTTATGTGATATTTTGAAGAAAAAACAAAAATATTATTTAAGGAGAAGTTAACATAGTTTCCAGAATTTGTTACCTTACTTCCTTTGAGGGCCTTTAAGTGACTGTAATATCCCTTTCACCTCACAAGTTCGCCGAGCGATGCTGTTATCAGTATAGGAAATTAGAAGTATGACGTTTCATGGTCCATCGTTAGTAGAACTACCATGTTTCATGAAAGTTTACCACCGAATTCGGAAGTTGAAATGAGGTAGGAGCATGTTTTCTCATAGGCTTTGCGTTCTAACGAAGGATAGATTAGGCGAAGACGTCATTAAGTGTATCGTAGTAGCATCACAATATCAACCTTCGGAAGGAACTTTGAGCATCTCTGAATACTGATTGCCCTTTAATCTGCTGACGTCAAAACGTAACCTTTTTTTACTCGGGCTGTAGTGTGAAATACAAAAATAATGTTTTCTCATCTGTTTTATCAAGCATTCGAAGCACGCACCTGGGGAGATTAGTATACTGTCGTTACATGGACGGTCTGCAATATTTCACAGTATTAATTGCTTTGGATTCCGTTTGCTCAGTCGTTTCTAAAATGTAAGAGCTGCTGAAAATATATATTGGACATAACCTTTTTGATCCTCCTTAGTCTACAAATTTTGTTCCGAACGTTTTTCGCGCCAATAGATATCTAGCGAGTTACGAACGAGTTAAGCAATAAATATGCTCAAAATCCGGATCAAGTCTACATGTGAAGTGCCTGAATTTTTTGTCCAATTTCAAGGAATTTTTTATTTAAATATCTCAGTATAAAATCGAATGAAAAACCGTTTAGCGGTTTTCTCTCATGCCTACAGACGAACAAACAACGGAGCCATTGTAATAGGCGTTCGGCAGGAACGCAAACGCGACTATATCACAAAAACGTGCACCACCATTATAACTGTAAACTAGAAAACTGTTTTCTGATGCCTTGCAGACCCGTACTCTGAAAGTCTCTGTTCGAAAGCCAACGATTTTTCCCCGAGTTTACACAAAAACTAGTGATGCGTAAAGCTAGATACCGTGTTTGGAAAAACTATATGCCAATTCAACGGGCAGATGCTTGAAACCTGCGATTAGCAAAACCGCGATTAGATAGAGATTCTTATACATCAGCAGGCCCTAGGGACAGTCAGATGTCAGTGGGGTTGGAAGTTGGATGGAATAAACACCATATGTCTTGAAACTGATTGTTGTAGGACAAGTGAGGCCTTACAGCTAAGTTTCTTTTTGGCGCATGTGTAGTGTCAGGTGCGTGACGGGTCCCCCGCCGTGTGCACTTAATACGGCAACAGCAGAGCACATAAAGTTGTCATGGCAGTGTTGTTCACATCGGGAACAGTTTTAACTTCGACCGTTCTCCATGCGCTTCGCCTCCCTAGGTGAAGAATAATTCACGGTTAGGTTTCCTGTTCGTCGAAGACACTTGTAGGTCTGCTGTTGCGATCACAGGTTTTGAAATTACAAAACAGACATAGAGATACTGCCTATTTGACTTTGTGTTCGGTAGTTCGGCCAGTAGGTATATACTAGCTTCTCGGAATCCTCTGCCTTCAAGCTAAGCTGAAGGATGCACCAGCTGTCTCCGAAATAGGTGCACATAGGGATACTGATTGAAATACCGGCGTCTGGCATGTGGTCTTTTGTAATCTGGTGGATAGGTTCCCTATAATGTTGATACGTATCCACCCAAATACACCGAGTCATGTCAGAAGACGGTATTCTTGGGACTGCCATGAGAACTACATATTCGATACACCTTTATTTAATAAGCGTAGATGTGCTTTGGGAGACGAGTAATTTTGAAAGAACGGAACTTCGTGTCTACATACAACTGTACTGATTGTATCAATGACGTATCAATGACGTGTTATCTTTACGCTCTGTTGAGATACCCAGGAAGGAAGCGTGTCACCACCACGTGAAGTCGCTCGTTTCCTTGGCCTATTATAACCATCGCGTGACTCATTTACGATCAGAAAAGTACGTTCCTGCTTGGAATTAAAGTGCTCGATAAGATATTACTTTAAGCTTGTTTTGTCATGTCATGCACCACCCCCGCACTTTCGGATTCAGGAAATTTTGGATTTCGAAACGTTGGTCCATATTCTGTTCGTTACGGCAAGGAAACTGAATTTTGTGAACACATTGTTAATGTTTTCAGAAGAGTTATGCCTCCTTGTACTGTGAATAGTAAAATGTACTGTGAATAGTAAAATTTTTGTCCCATTAATTGGAAGCCAGATACCCATTTAAGTTTCTCTCTTAGCACCTGCTTTTGCATGAATTAACCGGGCATTTTGCCCACATGATGGATTCATGCGTTTCCTCATAACGATTTTTTTTAACCAACATGCATTGTTTCAAGCGTTTCTGTATTCTGAAATGTGACTCCAATTAGTGTCGTGGGAATTTATCAACGTTTCGTAGGAACATGCTGTCCCCTTTTTCAGGTTATAGGATCAGACATCAGCTTTCTCTGCATCATTGGTATCAGCGTTAGATCCAAAGACACAGTAGATTTCATACACAACTCCGTGTGAACCTTAAATGTCACACAGCGATTATTTCCCAGAATATCATGAATTGGTCGGTCTTTGTAAGGGAGACTCAGCGTGTTTCTGTGAACGTTTTCCGTAGTTATCCGTTAGTACAACACCATAAATGCTCTAACATGCATTTCTTAACCACACACGGCATGTTTCGGCCGAGTTAGAAACTGGATGTTTATTCAATATGTGGATGGATTGCTGACTTCGAAAGGTTAGTGGTTATAGCTCTAATTCCCGTCATTAAATACTAGACTGTTTCCTTATGCACTGACTTAACAGAACTTATGATCCCATGTGACCGTGTTGTCATGCAATACGTAGACATTCTTAATTGCTACGTTCATGCGTAGGAGGTCTGTTACTCAAAATTAGGTCATCTCCTACTTGGAAAAGATTGTGGCGTTCCTAGTAACACTATGATGCTGTTCAGCCAAGCTTTGAGGGATTGGTGGCTCCATATTAACGTGAAAGTAAATGTACATTTGTTCCTGTACGCGCAAAGAAGGCATTATGGGGGATTAGAGGCATAACTCTCCTTGCTCCTAACCTCAGTACTAGATGGGAATTAAGGTCGCTTTCACGCTCCGACCGCTTTACATCCGGGTAAGGAGGTTCCATTACCCATAGAATAGGTGGCTGGATTGGCTCCACAACCGGTTTGGGCGCTTTGGAGGAGAATAATAATAATAATAATAACAATAATAATGAGGGTGACCTTGAACGTGCGGTGGATATCCATGACGTTTTGTCCCTCGGTGCTCACCGGCAAGTAGTAGAAGCGGCGTAGGTTCATTTGTCAATGGTCGCACAGCAGGCGAAACCTGAGAATTCCGGAAGCGAACAGCTGCAGATATTGAGGAATTGCTGAAATTGTGCTGTTGTGTTGAACATCATATTCTCTTTGCCATGTGGTATGATGAATTGCATTCATACCTGTTGTCTCCGTTATCGTTGATAATGTAAATTTTGCTGTCTTCTTGGATGTGACCCCGTGTAGAAGTGTACGAACATTGCAGAGTATCTTGCTTCCTCCATCATCGGAGTGAAAGTTGGTGGCGGCACCAGCAACTGAATTTCGTACACTTCTACCAGATATTTCCGAATACGCACTCTTCAGTCGGTATATCGCGAGACCCTTCGATATCAGAGTGTGTATTTTATTGCAATACGCCGAAGTGGATACAGTCCCATCTGCATGCGTTTTCATATTCACTCACACTTGAAAGTAACGCATTTGAATCTGTTGATTTTTTAACCCATCCCACTCCTCTAGATGTACACAATTATTTATTTTTATGTTGTTTTTCTTCGTTCTAGATATTAATAAAGGTCTATGTAAAAATATTCACAGTTGAAAACACGTTTTTTTTCTGCGCGTTAGGAAGTGATTTGTTAAATGTTATGTTTACTTGAATCTTCACCTTCCGTAGATTAGTAATTTTTAACCAGTTGGTGGGTTGAAGTGGAAACTGGCTGTATACTCGTATTTACATGGACCCACTGGAGGGCATCTTACGTTTATACGTTCATATTTTTTCACTGACGTTTAAAGTATCCCATGTTGGTTTTTCGCGATGTGAGGGACTCTAGAGCCACTATGTGTAAGGATTGGACGTTTTTGTTGTAAGCGCCATGAATCATGTGGAGAGTGCACATGAGCATGGCGGCCAGTATACCGATTCCGTAGCCTCGCGTACAATCTGAAGTCGGTTAATGTTATCCGGTGTCACTGTGTACGTTCAGTGGTTTGAGTAATACTATTGTCCTGTGGTCATATATATATATATATATATATAGGGTGGCGCAAAAAGTACGCATGTTTTTTAAATGGGTAGTAGTCGGGAGAGTTTCTTTCTTTGGGGTTACCTCAAATCAAAAGTCTACGTTGGAAAACCTCGTACAGTCGACGATCTGAAAGTTTCCATTCGCGA
>Ga0123355_10008708_pt1 | contig 15343 bp, 7 predicted proteins | sample TergutEmb28metaG_3_FD_89872 | JGI IMG/M metagenome (GOLD analysis project Ga0123355, IMG submission 89872) | Embiratermes neotenicus P1 segment gut microbial communities from Petit-Saut dam, French Guiana - Emb289 P1 | ecosystem: Host-associated > Arthropoda: Insects > Digestive system > Gut ... | reverse complement strand
TAACAAAAAAAAAAAAACAAAACTGCTCTACAAATTATTCTAAGCCCCCCCCCCCCACCATCTGGGTACGGTTTTTTTTTTTTTTGTTTGGAGTCAAAAAAAAATGGCATTCTGCAGTCGGCGAGAAGAACCGGAGAGCCAAAAACGCTCTTGATTGTGTAGTAGAAAAAACACGGGTTCCACTTCCCAGTCGAGCCTTTTTGAAATGTTAAGTTTATTGCATCTGAAATGTAATTCGTCTACGCTGTGCTGTGCCAGCGCTACCTCCTTCGTTCCGACTGATACAGATCTGACATCTTGCGAAAAGCTACAAATAGCTTTGGACTGGCCAGGCTTCTTGATGCATGTACCGGACTTAAGTCACAGTATGGGGGGTTACTTCTCTATTGACTGCTCTGCAGGTCGCACAGAAGGCTTCTGGAAAGTTTTAACTCCTTGTCTGATGCCTCTCTATAATTTACATCATCGAACGGTAATCCATGTCTGATCGGAGAGAACGTTATGGCAGTCAGGTGATACTTCGCAACAACGACGAAAAGGATTGTACATGTTTGCGTAATTAAAATATCATAGCAGGTAAGAATGTAATGTACCGCACGATATATTATATTTTTACCGTCTTTTTTTAAATACTTGTATAAGTAGCCTGATGATTGTCGATTTTTGACCGCAACATGCAGCTGTCGTAATAAACACAGCTGTGCTTGACTGGCCGTTGTACCGCAGCTTCATCCTAAAATCAGAACTTTTTTTATCTCCCAGAATGTTGCAATCTGTCCGAAGACATCCAGCAGTCGTGTTGACAGTCACTATTGATGGCATGTAGGAAATACATCCAGGGATACATCTCCTTTTTAAGGACAATCACAAATGATTGGGTGTGGTTAAAATCAGAACTGGAATTTAAAAGCTGTTACATATAAAGAAACTAACAAGTGATTAATCGAGCGTATTTGGAAAAGCGTGCAAACTGGTATTGCGAAAACCAAAAATTTTTGCAGGAATAAATCCGCAACTTGGGTTCATTTTTTAATACAACTGGGAAATGAAGGCACATTAACGAACTGTAAAAACTTGGTCTTTAGCCATTCAAATCGCTGTGTGCGCACGACTATTTTAACAACAAAATCTGCACATTCCGTTAACAAACTGTACTTACGGACGTCAAGTTGTTCTCAGAATAAACAGCTAAAAGTCTATGTGCTGCAACATTGACCACTTTCTCTTCGTGAAGAAGATGCGGTATTTTTCTTTCTGACAGTAAAAACGGAAATTATTGGCACTACAGCCCTTGATAAGCTTTGGCCTCTTGTAGAGACAAGATTCCAGTCCTTCTTAACATTTGGCACTAGATACAGGTGAATGATTAAAGTTCCCGGTTTCCACTGCATAGGACAGATGTAACAACTGACGTCTCTTTTATATAGATCAAATTCATGACATGACAGAAGGGAAGTAACATCCTCCAAATTTCAAATGACTCATGACTTATCCACGCTTGTGTGCGTGTCCTTCTAGTTTACCCAGTGACACTCAGCGATTCACTGTCAACTGAAGTAGGGATCACTGAGGTACTATGCCCCCAGATTTCTCGCCGCGGGCCTGCTGAGCTTCCCTGTGCAGTGCATCAATCATAACACAAAGTGCTTCGCTACAGGAGCAGTAATATTAATACCGCCCCGTTACCTTTATAAAAGGAACGAAGAAGAGACCATCTGATAATGCCAAGTGCGTTCCATGCTTGTATCTATTCGGGTGAATGAGCTACTGGTGAGGCCACTGCAGAACTGTGCCTACGAGACAAGAGGGAACACGCCCAGTGTTAAGGCGGCTCCATACCATGAAGGCACAAGGACGGGCAGACTTCAGTATTGCCTTCAGGTTTCCGCATACTCTGAGAAATACATGCCATTACGTATTGGGCCAGTGTAAGATATGAGGTTTTTAAAGGCGCTGAAAAATCATGTGGTGGCCTTCTGGGTCATGATACTGTGTTCTAGTCCGGTTGATGGGACCCACCTGCGAAAGTGACACAGTGCAGTATCCCAATAGACAGTAACGATAAGAATGTAGCGTCGTCATCTCGCGTATTCACGGTACTGAAACGACAACTAAGAAACTGGAAAAACGGTCTGAGACGAAAATGACGCCTGCCTTTTCTGCAGTCGTAGGGCTGAGGCATATTGTGGTGTGGACTTGCGGCGGGCGGTGAAACGTCCTGTCGGAGAGGCGCATCTACGGAATTTCATATTTATTAAAACTTCTGATCGATAATACGACCGGTTGCATCATACTCGCACGTACACATTTATGATGGATGATAAGTTCGAGTGGAAGCACCGACGCAGTATCGCTGGTTTACAGCTCTGACAGCACAACCGTCACTCGCATGCAGTCTCACCGCATTGCAACTGCGACAAATAATCTTTATTAGCATCGCACTGTTAAGGAGCGTAACAACTGAATAACTCCCAGAGTGCGCACGCTGTGTGTGTGTGTGTGTGTGTGTGTGTGTGTGTGTGTGTGTGTGTGTGTAAGCGCGCGCGTGACATCAGGTACAGATCGTCCTTAAGAATCTATGGCCCATAGTCTGAAGTTCATGATTGGTTGATTTCGAATTCCAATTAAAATATATGGATGACGTCACTGCAACGGTACATTTCATATGCGTGAAATGCACGTGCTGGGGAAGGTTATAAGGAAGTTGAGCTGTCGGGTAGAACCCAAGGGCTGTGGCCGGTCGAAGACCAACAGGTAATCGGGCATTGGAAGTGACAGCTGTCTCCTACCTGCTTTATTAATTGAACGGGTTTTCCACACTGAGTTATAAATCACTCGATCACATCTACATCTCCCTCTTTCACTCTCTCGACATAAGGAACAAAACGGTAATAATGAATTAAAGAAAAGAAGAAAGCAAAACTCCAAAACAAGGAGTCCATAATTCAGCTGTGGGGAGGGAAGTGTTCTTCGCGAGGCAGAGTGTCAGTGTTCTGATGGACGAATATCAGACCTTTCCATACCACTAACTGGCTCCATGCGAACAGTTGCTTATGAACTTTACAGTTCTGGAATGTGATGCCATGTAGATGATAAATGGTACATGGGACGGGGGGGGGGGAAGGAAGCACAGCACCAACTCACGGCGTCACATTCCTGAATGCAACACAATTCGTATTACTAATATGAAAACCTCAAATATCACATAGCGTATTTGACGTTTTGTACGCCGTGATGGGAGAAGGGACATCACATTACGTACTTTGGCTCGTTAAGAAATTCTCCACCTTTTTGCACAGTCAAAGTTTATTACCTTTTCCACAAGAGGCCGCCACTGGGACCTTGTTATTCCAGTTCACAACTCAGTTCAGTTTACCTGCATTTGGCTGTGAAGGGCTTTTGGCCACTACCCTTAGTTCCAACGGGGGTCACTGTGGTTTGAGTTTAGTTACGTCATTTGTAATAAATCTGATAGCATTTCGTACCGTCTGTGCTACTGTTTTATATAACTGTCTCAGCAATACTGCAACACTTTCTGCCCGGTCCAGCGCAGCCTGAGGACGCACTATACCACGAAAATGAGGCACCAAATTAACAAGGACGCCTCTAATTTGTATGTAATTAATTGTGTAGGCCGCTTTCCTACAACTCGTATGTTTGACAAGTCCAACGACGACGGCATTGTGCAAAGAGACAAGTGAATAACTGAGTGGTTTACTTGGCGAAATTCCTACACGCAACAAGTCTGGACTAGATAAACAGACACACATCCTGGTGATTCCTTTTGTCCTGCCTTACACTTACCGACAGCCGGTGGAAACGCACAAATGGCCAATTTTTATACAAATTCAACATTCCAACGACGTGGAAAGTTTCCGCAAGTGACAAATATGGCTGAGGCACATTATTATATTTTAAGCACAGCGCGGGCGTGAAAACTTAGTCACAACGAAGACAGTAGGCATGTGAACCCAATCACAGACAGACAGACTGCAAGCTCAGACATGTACTGAGACGCAGGGAAAGCACGGAGAGCGATTTAATCAGGACATTTCCACCATGGGAAAGCGACAGCAAAGCAAGTGGAGTTGCAGTATGCAGGCTGAGCATTGCTGGACACTTGGAAGAGACGTTCCACACGCAAAATGTAGCAGAAAGTCAACCGCTGCTACTGTTTATGTAATGTATATACTGCCTGTAATATAATGTAAAATCAGGTTTTGTTGAAAATTCAACTGCGCGTCACTTAAAAGCCTTGCCTGATATAAACAAATTCTAGCAACATATTTAAGTTCAGATCAAAAAATCTATTGGGTTTACCTACTTTACTTCGTGTGACGAAAAATAACAATTATTTTGTCATTCAGTATAATCTGTTTGGCTCGCGTACAGTTTGAGACCTCTGTTTTAGAGAATCACTGGGTCATACGGAAGTGTACACACATCTTGTATTGTTTGAAGTCATGTACTGAACACAAATTACACTGCTTCACTTCATGCGTAGAATTTCGCGTCGTAGTTTTGAGACGAACAGTGGGAACTAGTGAACTTACCAATAAGCGAGACCGCCAAGTCTGCTGTAGCTGTCACTGCTTTTTGTGACGTAATGTGGAAGAATTCGTATGGTCAAGGGGAGACAAAAGACAATCAAGGACATGAAATCTGGGACCTTCTGCAACTGAATCACTTATTGTTTCGTGATACAGACAGATCTGAGGTTTCCTTACTCAGATGAGGTGCCTCTGCCTCACTGCCGTAACAATAGTGGTTAAGCTAATAAACCGCGGCAGTGAATGGAAACGGGTACTGGAACATTGAAAATTTGACCACAAAAGAGGAAACCCCAGACGGTTCTCACATTAAACAACCAAACCGCATTACCGGAAACAGTTTGCCTTGCAAGACAATGGTTTGGGCGGGACAATGAAAATTGATAAGTTAGCTGTGAGAAACACGAAATGGGCTGGTTTATTTCATACGGCGCGCAGCAAATTCAATTGCGCTTAGCACGTTAATAAACTTATGTTTTAACATCTCTGTGAGTTGGCTTGTTACGTTATGGACTTGTGGTTTCTAAGAATCAAGATACGGCTGCTATACTATATTAATAACACTACTGTAGTACAATTTATCCATGAAGTTACGTTTAGGTACGTGAACTACAGCATGGGTCAGATCCTAATCGAGAGAAAATAAACTGCAAAGCATAGTAATTTCAGTTTATCAGACGGGCAGCAATATTCAAACATGAACTAGGATTTTATGCAATTCTCATCACTGTATTTGCAAAATGTTGATTTTATTGATAAAATCTGGATTAAAACCGGTTAAACAGCAGAGCCAAATTAACTAAACAGGCTAAAGAAGAAGAAGGGACCAAAAAACCGAACGAACACTGCAATAGACGTAAGTAATGTGCACAAATTCACATCAAACATTACGATATAGGAAAAACAGCTGTCACATAACAGAGTAAGAGGTCACGTGCATTCTCACCAAATAATATACACAAAAAGGTCAAGTAATCATACCGTTTCCTATTACACTAGCATTACTCCGCCTACACATAAATAAATATATCATAAACTGTCAGCTGTCAGTGACAGAAACACATCACAGCGGGTTTTAATAAAAATGCTGTATTGAAGACACAGATGTTGGCCAGTTCATAACAGAACTAATAATTTACAAATATTCAGTCCTGAATCTTATCACATTCATACACCACCAGCAGTAGCGAACGTCGCCCGAAACAATTAAAAATAAAATAAATATAATTTAAGTTGTCGTTATGTCTAGTGGCTTACATGTAACAACTACGAAACCCTGCGGTCACTTCCAAACACAAAGGTTTCTGCCCGCAAACCAAAAACATAGGTTAAATACGTTACTTATATAATGTACTATACTCCGTCTATACACAACTATATATCAGTACAGTGATATTTATATATACACTCAGATCACATTATGGCGACATGTTTCGACCGTAAGACGGTCATCATCAGGCCAATGAAGAACAATTTTTTTAAGGTACAACAAAGTGAGCACTCAATGGGATCCCATTTCATTTAGAGCCAAAGTTAAAATAGCGTATGACGAACTCTTGTTTGAAACTATTTTAAGGTTTTAGTTTCAAACAAGAGTTCGTCATACGCTATTTTAACTTTTACTGTAAACGAAATGGGATCCCATTGAGTGCTCACTTTGTTGTACTTTAAAAATGTTCTTCATTGACCTGATGATGACCGTCTTACGGTCGAAACATGTCGCCATGTGATCTGAGTGTATATATAAATATCACTGTACTGATATATAGTTGTGTATAGACGGAGTATAGTACATTATATAATTTTGCTACTACACAACGGGATGGCCTCTGTCAAATAAACACGTCACACCTTAATGTGCCTACATATCGGTCACCACTGCCTCGATCTTTCAGTCATACAGGTTTCATAGGCCGCAGTTTACAGTTTCTGAACACGTCTCATATGAAGCAGCTATGATTAAGACGTAAATTCGCATTTAAGCCTAACCCAATTTCTACACGAAGAGCTTCAGAGGAATAACCGTGCTAAAGTTGATGGAACAGTCCAAGGTCTAAAAGAAAGGCGGTAAGGTAAAGCTAAAGTTGACTGTGAATGCATGACGGTATATAAATAGTGTAGATTAATTCCACTCATTCCTAATCTCGGAAATGGATGAAAATGTCTATACAAAATATGTAATTATCATCCAATGAAAGCCTAAGTCGTGTATGTTAAACACTTGGGAAAAGACAAACAAGATGAAAACACTTTTCTGTCTATTGTTCCCCGATATCTGAAAGAACACTGTTTGGTTTGAAGGTTCTTAACCTTCGCCGTTTGTCCTTCTGATAAGAACGGTAGTAAGAATAAGACCAGCAGGGAGAGACTGTGGAATAACATTGGCAGGGTAAAACCGAAATGCTCGGATAGAGCCCTACCCCAGCACCACTTTGTTCACCACAAATTCCGCATGCCACGGAGCACAAAGCCCGTGACAATTACAAGAACGACTCAGTTAACGCTGTTTAGGGCAATAATCATTGCTAACTGCGAGGATCGCATGAAACACGTAACAGCACCACGTGAGAAAATGCAGATTTTCCAAATGCAGCAGCAGGTGCTAAACAGAGTTGCCACAGGACTTTAGACTGTTAATAAATGCTGATGGTCTTGTATTGTAACAGATATAGGCGTACATTTTACTAGGCAGGATCGCTTCTATTACACATACATATATCCTCTGTTGTCATATTGTCACTTGTATCAACTACAGGTCAAAATGGAGCTATACCTCCACTCCACCCATACGATTGCATGGCATAGTAATTAATCTAGCACAAGGACACCTTGCCTTTTACCGCTTCCTTCCACATCCTCTCCCATTCGCTCTGCATACTCGATCCCATCGTTCGACAATATATAACTAGAGCTATTAGAAGTTAGGTTAGTGTAACCGAGAATAAACAGTAAAAGCTCCAGTACCGTCGCTGAACCACATTTAAAAACGACAGGTGAACAGGTGGTGATAAGTATTTCGAAATTATTTTTTTTAAGACGTCAGGGCATGTAATGTGGTAACAACCTACTAGTTTCGGAGATAGCTGTTGCTTCCCTTGTCACAATTCTTCCGCCCTGTAAGTGGCGAGAGCAGTTTCCATCGAGATGTTTGTAACAAACTGCAAAAGAACATGACGTCACATCAGTGACATTACAGGGCACGTAACGAACGAGCCTCCTCAATGCGAGTACTAAATTATTTATTATTCGAGAACCATTCTAATAGGTAAGGTAAGGTAAATGTAAATGTCACCATATAACCTGCCATGAAGAAACACAGGGTAGCAGAGGTAAGGCTGTACGCTTTGTTTAACCTCGGCGCTAGATGGGGTGAGTGTTAACGCCACGCCTTGGCCGTTTTATCCCCGAAAGGAGACCCGATACCCGTTGTACAGAGGGCTGGGTGGGCCGCAGACCCGGTCTGGACGGGTGCGGAAAACCTGTGCCCCACCGGGATTCGATCCCCGGACCCTCCAGCCCGTAGCGAGTCGTTATACCGACTACGCTACCCCAGTCCATCCATTTTGTTAGGATTACCTAGAAACTTTCACACGAAGTAAAAATACATTTCTGCCTGAAACCTTTGCAACCTCCCCACGTCCGGCAACCGCGTGTTTATCTTAAGGACCAAACCATGCACAAAACATTTTGGTACACGGAGCTAACTTGTGCAGTATCCAGTTCAGTGACTTCAGGAATGTTTTTCTAAAACTTTCAGAAAAAAAAAGCGTTTATTTGTTTACTTAAAACTATCAAAATTACACGCCATTCCGCAGACACGGGTGAAGAACTGGACATAATTTGACAAATGACGATGGTCGGGATATGAATGCATTCCCGCTTTGTTAGATTATAAATAACAGAAATAGGGCCCAGCAGCGATATCTCACAGCTGCCGGCGAATCAGCGCCAGGGCGCATGTCGTGAACCCGCCAGCAAAGAACGTAACGACGGTCGCTCCACCGAAGAGTAATCTAACGACCGTCATGTTCTGTCGTTAAGCCGCTATTATAACGAGAGGCCCCATTCTTTCAGTGTATTTGTTGCATGTCCAAGATCCCCTCAGCACACTGGCATTGTTTGCAAATCATTCTTCTACTCGTTAGTCGTCTGCTATTGTTTTTGGCACTTGTACCGGCGACTGAAGCCTTGTTAAGTCTCAGTGGGTGGCTCCCAGACCCTCCCCGCACCTCACCCTGCGTGGGTGGAAGGTGCAACTAGGAGAGGTGCTTGAATAGGACCAACTTCAGGAACAATGAATCGCAGTCCTATCAGTCAATATAGTCTTGATTAGGAGTGCTGCTCACACAATAGGACCGATGGCTACTGCAAGGATTGGTATCTTACAATGCGTACTATCCAGACACCGGGTAGCACAGAACAGATATGAAGGGCCCTAATAATAAAAGGAAGATATATAAAACAACCTCCCAATGAGGAAATTGTCTTCTTCATTTATCGAAGTAATTTATTTGCATTAAACAAAAGGATAAAACAATACAAGTCGTCTTACCCCTCCACATTTAAACAAAACTGTCTATGTTGGATGTTCTATCGTTAACCGCACTAGAAGTTATGCTTCGAGTCAATGAATACCGCATTCCGAAGTACTGATGCTCTGAAGGAACTCGAGTTGTTCCTGTTATACAGGGAGTAATTCCAAAAAGCCTCCAGCTCCTGGCGAAGTAACTTAAGCTAATGTCACAAAGCGTGAGGTTAGGCGAAGTCGTGTGCGCGTATATCAGTGTGTTTGGGAAATCGGTGTGGTGGTGGTGGTACCCGTGTTCGTCTGCTTACATGGTAGCTGAAATCATGTGACGGACGGAGGAGGGCAGTAAGGTTTGTGCGACTCCCGCCGAAGATAGTCACGCAAAATGACGGAGACTTTGTGGAAGTAAACCTGTTACTCCTAAAGCACGGATATAGGTAGGATGCAAATTTACTGCACTCATCTTGTACGTAGTGCACTGCGCAAACATCAGTTCCACATAAGGGAGTCTACGAGTAATGTCGTGTTAGCGAAACGTAAATTTGCACTTGTGATCATTACACGAAACACTATAAGACTATGGAGCACGCAGGAAGAGATCCACTTATCCTAAACTCGATATCAGATAAAAACGACTGTTAAGTTTCACGCCCAGATCGCTTTATCCTCAAGAAAAGGGTTCCTAGAACACCCCCAGTGGCCAAATCACTACATCGACTGCCCAATCCCGGTTCGTACCGGTCAAGCAATACTAAAACGAATTTTGTTAGAACTAAGAGTCAGAAGAAAGCAAACGACGGTGAAAAATTACGTAGTATAACAGACCTGTACATGTCATAAAGGCATAACGGTGAATGGACGTTTAGCTCCAATACTTCTTAATTACAGCAACAGATAGAGATGAGCGGCCGGCTTCACGCCTCCGTTGCTTTAATTACAGGGGAAAAAGCCGCCAGGTACCCAATAAGCATGCTGACCGATCTTTACAAAATTTTGTATGAAATTTCTACAATTGGCGGCCATCCCAGTCTCGTACTTTTCAATTTCTTGTACCTTGTAACTGCAATATGCCAGACGCTAACCTCATGTTGCAGGGACAACAGTGACACAACAGTGACAGAACAGTGACGCCTAATCTAGAACCAAGTTCAGATGTACGGTACAGACTTTGGAAGACATACGATTTCTGTTCAGGTAACATTTCTGACCGAATATCAGGCAACACAACATTCATCAATTCTACAGCATCTGCAGGTTTTCGGTTTGAAGGCGACGAATGATGTACATTCAGAAAAGGCATGTGCAGTTCTGTACAGGCACACAGCATAGATATGCAACAAATTCAGTACGACAGTTGAGCGCAAGCAAAAAATACAAAGAAGATGATGGTGCAGACTTTGAAGTTAAGCCCGATAGTTTTAAAGCAGACAAAGTGTATGCTTAACTAATAACCTTTCCCTACATTATTATTATTATTATTATTATTATTTAATTCTGATTCCTCATTTGTGGTCTAATGGCAATTCCAACTCAAGAGTTCAGTTTTTAAAAGCAGGTACGACTTCGAATAGTTCGAAGAATATACGCGGAACCAGGTACCTAAATTTGATGGTTTTAACTTGCACATTAAACCAATAGTTTTCACCTACTACATTGCTTATTACGCTTATGACAAATTTTCCTTTTACCGCAAGTTAGTGACAATATAAAAATAATAATAATAAAAGATTATATAATATATAATTATAAAATAATAAATTTCAGTTGCCTTAAACCACCGGTAACACCATCAAAGCACACGGTACACATCTTGCGAAATACGTTTCTTCGTTCAGGAAAAAGGATAAAAATTCCATTCTCCTTGAGCGTCATGGGAACCATTCGACGATTCAGAGGTACTTTCAGTCTTCAACAAACCTCGCTTACGTGACTTTCCTGCTTCTTCGTCTTCGTCTTCTTCTTCTTCTTCTTCCTCTTCTTCTCAGGCATCCGATTCCATACATTTACTGCCTGTTTCTGATTCAGACATCCAAGTGTCCGTTAATCAGCCTAACATCCCAAAAATCTAAACGATTTTGCGGTATTCCTGGCATCGTTACGAAGGTTTTTACGCCCGCACTTGCATATACTTTTAACCTTATTTCACCTCAGGAAAGATTTCCTACCTTTCGAAGCACGCTGCTCTTGTGCCCGCTTTCAAAAATGGAAACAGTGCCTCAGTTGGAAACTACAGATGTCTATTCCAAATTTTTGCAAAACATCTGAACTTGTACGTGGCAGCAGGGCAGTGGAGAAGACTACATAACTAGGAGCTTTGTAAACTGCACAGCTCACCAAATATCATTCGGATGATAAACTGAAGAAACATGAGGTGGACGGGAACTGTAGCACGTATGGGGGAAAGGAGGTGCAAATATGGTTTTGGTGTTGAAACACGAGAGAAAGAGATCACTTGGAAGACCGTGGCGTATATGGGAGGAATATATTATAAGGGAATCAAATAAGTGGAATGGGAAAATAAACTGGATTGAAATGGCTCAGGATAGTGACAGGCGGCGAGCTCTTGCGAATGAGGTAAAGAACTACCCCGTCCCATAAAATGCGGGGAAATTCTTGACTAGCCGAAAACCTGTTAGCTTCTCAAGAAGGACTGCCCCATGGAGTTAGTTATTTGGACTTGTCATTCATGACCAAGAATCTAAATTATTAGTCCAAATTCAGTCCGTGTCACCACGGACTCCACTTATGAAACCACAACCTGCTGTCACCAACTTACTTAGACAACCTGAAAACCTTTTCCTCCGATTGTTGACTCCCAGCGTCAAGCTCATGCGATTTTTTTTATTTCAAACACGCCTCAGGCCTCCTACTGAATGCATTGCCCCTTCACAAACTCACTAATTACGCCGGTCAACAAAGATTTTGGCCCATGAGGAAAAACTTCTGTTTCTGATGTACTTTTGCACGCTGAATTCAAATATGTTTCCACAATTTCTCTATCATCCACACCTTTCGCTCCAGGTTAAAGGGCTGGAATCTTCTGCGCCAGCACACTAAGGTGTGCTTTACCATGGTCGCCATGAAGAATTCAAGGATTTCTTCTCGCAGGAAGATGGTTTAGTGTTTTGCAATGATGTTTGTTCCGTTATGGAAGTTCTTGGCCATGAATGTAACCCAGATCAGTGGCGCTTGTTCACTGATTCGTCAAAAGCGAGCTTGAAGGTGGTTCTACTCCACAATAGAAATAAATTCCCCTCCGTTCGTTTGGCTCATGTAGCCAGCATGAAGGAAAGTTATGAAAGCATGAAGTTATTGTTGGGAAAGATTAAGTGTGATGAATTTAAGTGGAAGTTGTGGTGATCTGAAGGTTGTGGCACTGTTACTGGGAATGCAACTCGGGTACACAAAATACTGCTGTTTCTTGTGTGAGTAGGATTGGCAATGACAAGAAGAATCACTACGTAAATAAACTGTGGCCTAAACGAACATCATTGACGCCAGGGGAGAAAATTGTCGTCAATCCTCCTCTTGTTCTTCCAGAGAACATTTTTCTGCCCTCCTTTGCACATAAAGCTGGGCCTCATGAAAAACTCTGTGAAAGGTGTGGATAAAACCGGCCGTGGATTCGAATATTTGAGGAATAAGTTCCCAAATGTGAGTGACGCAAAAATCAAGGAGGGTATATTTATAGGACCCCAGATCAGGGAACTGATGCAAGACAAACAGTTCAATTAAGAACTGAATGAGACTGAAAGACATGCATGGTTGTCAGTTAAGAGGATTTGCAAGGACTTCTTAGGAAATCACAAAGCAGTGAACTATCAGGATGTTGTGCAGGACCTCTTGACTTCGTACAAAGCTATGGAATGCAATATGAGTGTGAAAATTCACTTTTTGGAGTCCCACTCGGATTTTTTCCCAGATAATCTCGGCGAAGTCAGTGACGAACAGGGTGAAAGATTTCACCAAGACATTTTGGCTATGGAAAAGCAGTACCAAGGCAAGTGGACCTCAAGTATGTTGGCAGACTATTGCCAGACACTTAAGAGGGATGTACCTGAAGCCAATTACCGGCGAAAGTCATACGCCTCTACATTTTAGAGGTAAGTTTCTGCCTGTTTCATTAGTACGTAAAGTACTATTTTGCACACATACAGTCCTCTGTATCTTTGAAACTCTGCCTGATAGAAAAAATCTGTATACATGTCTGAATTCAGCATAAAAAGTACTGCTAAGTTCGCCTATTGAAGTTCGTGGGCCGAAAAAAAAAAAAAAAGTTAAATTTTGTTGTCCAGTGTTATGGCCCATCTGCAGGTTATAGCAACTGCTTTCGTTGTTACACGAACAGCATAAAACCACATGCCTGTTACTGTAAAGTTGTTTCTTCCACTGCTCCCTTGTGAGCCACAAGGAAGCACACTTTGGAACCGCTCCTTTTCAAAGTATTTATTAACTACGTGTGTAATGTACATACAGATTTTCGAATTACCTTCTTTCGGTTGGTGACACAAAACTTTTTAGAGGAATAAAGTCCTCTTTTTGCACTGATTTATTTCAGTGCGATATAAATTCTATTCGTGGTTGTTAGACTGCGTCTGAAATGTGATGGCACACGCGCAGAAACCAGATTTCGTCTTTCGGCGAAACTGACGAATCCATTTAAATTGGCGGGAGCGTCAGTTCAGTCGACTACTGGTAGCCGAGGTGTGCGCATCAGCGGTAGTAATGCTGGATACACCATGTTCCGAAGTAGTGTGAAGGGTACTGGCTACCCACTCCATTCGTCAGTTCCCCCTTCATTTCCCCATCCCGTGAGTCACCGTGTGCCATCACATTTCAACTGGAGTCTACCGCCCTAACTTCAAGAAACTTAACATTAATAACACCAATTATTAACCTTCTTATGACAAATTAAACGTAATCGGCTTTGAGGACAACTTATTTGTATCTTGCATTAAACTTACACGCACTGTCTTCATCAGGCACTTACCGCACCGAAATTCTATCTTCGCCATCGCTTTAGTCACACTGGCTATTTCTATAGGCCATTACGTTGTTCGGTCTCATTCTGAATGTAACGTTTTACCCTTCCCCTCCTGAAAGGCTCCAGAAGCCGTAAAAAGTGAGAGTAAAGGTATCCCGTACACGCCATGCAGGCACATAGGTGGAGTGGAGGTACACATCCACTCCGTCTCAACCTCGGCGTTAGATGGAGGTAAAGTGGTCAACGTCACGCTCCGGCCGCTTTACCCCACAGCAAATAACCCCCGTGTTTACTGAAGTGAAGGCCTCCACAAACCGCATTTAATTTTAGTTATGAAAGTCAGAACACCATGTGTGATTGAGTTACTTCTACTCAAGCCAATAAGCTTGAACGCACCCAGCGGAAGTGTTGATCTCCTTGTCAAAACCGTTTTTAGGAGCGTTCGCAAAATCACGAAAAGCGATTATTAGCTCCGTTATGTTTGTCCGTCCGCATGGAACAACTTGGTTCCCACTGGATTGATTTTCATGAACTTTGATATTGGAGTATTTTTGAATAATATGTCCAGAAATTTAAGCTTCATTACAGTCTAACAAGAATAACGAGTACTTGACATGAAGACCAATATACATTAACAATATAGTACGGTGCACGCGCATTTCATGCTGGATAACTAAGACTACAGGCGCACACTCAGAATATATAATACTTACTACTTTTGCACGGCAGTAATGGTTACGTGAACATGCCCCAGTGTTACGTTTCTACGTGCACTGCCTGCCTTGTTATCCATGAGCAAGCCTACCTTTGTTGAAAGGAATCTAGTCTCAAAGGGAATGGTGCTCCCCATACGACGGGATTTTGCTGTGTATATAGGGTCATACTCATGAACTGGTGCCATTAGAAGCTATGCCCTCCACTTACTTACTTACTTACTTACTTTCTTACTTAATTACTTACTCCATGGAGCAGAGTCCTTCTTGAGAAGCTAACTGGTTTGCAGATAGTCAAGAAATTCCCCGCATTTCACGGAACCCGAAGGTTCATTACCGTACTCACAAGCGACCGCCAACTGTCCCTATCCTGGGCCAGGCCAATCCAGTCCAAATACCCACATCCCACCTCCTGGAGAGCCATCCTAATATTATCCACCCATCCATGCCTAGGTCTCCCCAGTGGTCTCCTTCCCTCCGGTTTCCCCACCAAGACCCTATACACCCCCTCTCCTCACCCATACGCGCCACATGCCCAGCCCATCTCATTCTTCTCGATTTTATCACC
>Ga0123355_10008707_pt1 | contig 15344 bp, 14 predicted proteins | sample TergutEmb28metaG_3_FD_89872 | JGI IMG/M metagenome (GOLD analysis project Ga0123355, IMG submission 89872) | Embiratermes neotenicus P1 segment gut microbial communities from Petit-Saut dam, French Guiana - Emb289 P1 | ecosystem: Host-associated > Arthropoda: Insects > Digestive system > Gut ... | reverse complement strand
TGTTTTCGATTTCCTCAAGATGCTCCGCCAGTTCTTCGGGTTCCGGTTTGATTTGGCTGTTTGTGAATATTTCCGGCCTGCCCTCAAGCACTGCGTCCCGAACCGCCAGCTTTAGCGCCTGATCCGCCTCGCTGTCGGAACCGGCAATCACATGCAGACGAAATACCTGCTCCCTTATCATGGCGCTTTCCCCGGCGAACGCGCCGAAAGATGAAAGCATAATCCCCACAATAATTCCGATCAATATAGCAAAATCAATGCGTTTTAACATAAAAAATTCCGTCCTTTACCTTTATCGTCATTGCGTAACCGATAAAAGTATGGACGGATTTTTCGCTTTTAAACATCTACATAATTTTTGGCCCGTGAGCCAATGGCCGGGCAATGCAGGCAAATGTCACGATCCCACGCAACCGCTCAAGGCAGGATACCGCTGCCCTCTCGTCACCGAAAAGCCCTGCCACCGCCGTTCCGCTTCCGGTCATGGCTGTGCCATACGCTCCAAACTCTAACAAAACCGCTTTTATATCCCGCACCCCGGAAAGCTGCAAAACATCCTCAAACGCGTTGGACATCGCCGCGCCGATCGCCTTCAGCCTCCCGGAATACAGCGCGTCTATCAGCGCCTGAGTGCGGGGGGGCGGAGATGAAGCCCCCCGCCGCTTGTCGTACATCTCAAAGGCAAGGCGGGTACTCATTCCCTCCGCCGGCTTGGCGATAACAAAAACCGCGCCTTTTGGCAGCGGCGGAAACGGGGTGAGTATCTCTCCCCTACCCTTTGCCCGGGCCAGCCCTCCCATCAGGCAAAACGGCACGTCAGAACCTATGCCAAGGCCAACTTTGGCAAGTTCTTCTTCACCAATTCCAGCGCCGTACAAACGGTTCAGCCCCGCCAGCACGCCTGCGGCGTCGGCGCTGCCGCCTGCCAGCCCCGCCTGAATGGGTATCCGCTTGGTCAGCACGATATCAAGGCCGCCCGGCAAAATACCAGTATGTGCGAAAAACACGCCCGCAGCTTTAAGCGCAAGATTGTCCTTACCTGTCGGCAATTCGGGATCGGTGCAGGAAAAGCTGATTCCCCCCCCGGTTGTTCCGGTAAAAGTCAGGGTGTCGCAAAGATCCACCGCCAGCATAACGCTGTCCAGATCATGATAGCCGCCGGATGCTTTCCCCAAAATATCCAGACTGAGGTTTAGCTTGGCTGGGGCCAATACAGTCAGTTTTTCATGTTTTATGTTCATTGGCGCGGGTGTCGTATCTCTTTTAAGAATTGCTCTGTTCTGTCCATCGCCTCAGTCAGGTGTTCTATCGAATAGCAATAGCATATCCTGACATAACCTTCGCCGCAAGCCCCAAAAGCGTTGCCGGGAATCAGCGCCACCTTTTTGGCGTTTAGCAAGGCTTCGCAAAATTCCATCGACGTCATCCCCGTGCTTTGGATAGACGGAAACAGATAAAACGCTCCATGCGGGTCAAAGCAGGTAAGCCCCATCGCATTTAATCGGGTCACCATCATCTTGCGCCGCTGATCGTACGCTTCGCGCATCTTCGCCACCTCGGCGTCGTTGTGCGGCTTCAGCGCCTCAATCGCGGCGTTTTGGGAGGTAGTCGGCGCGCACATCAGCGCGTATTGGTGGATTCTGCCCATCATATCTGTTATTGGTTGGGGTGCGCAGACATATCCCAGCCGCCAGCCGGTCATCGCGTATGCCTTTGAGAATCCTCCCACCAAAATGGTGCGCTCGTACATCCCGGGCAGCGTGGAAATAGATACATGCTCATCCCCGGCGTATGTGAACTCGGCGTATATCTCATCGGAAAGCACAATTATGTCCGTTTCCCGAAGAACAGCCGCAATCTCCTCCATATGTTCGCGGCGCATAACGCCTCCGGTAGGATTTGTAGGGTAGGAAAATATCAGCATCTTGGTTTTGGGAGTGATCGCCGCCCTTAGCGCCTCCGGAGTCAGGCGAAACTCATCCTCTGCTTTTGTCACTATAGGTACAGGAATCCCGTTGTTAAACCGGACCAGCGCGTCGAAAGCCACAAAACAAGGCTCGGGAATCAGAACTTCGTCGCCGGGTTCCACAAACGCCCGGATCGCGAGATCGATCCCCTCAGACCCGCCCACCGTGACCAAAGCCTGATCCGGGTTGTAGTGCATATCAAAGCGGCGCTTTAAATACGCCGATATACTCTGCTGAAGCTCTCTGATCCCCGCGTTGGCCGTATATGTGGTTTGACCCGCTTCTAGGGAAGTTATGCCCGCTTGCCGGACAGAAAGCGGAGTCGCGAAATCCGGCTCGCCAACACCCAGAGAAATTACATCGGGGATTTCCGCCGCTATACCGAAAAACCTGCGTATGCCCGAGGGTTTTACATCTCTTACCACTTTTGAGAAAAGGTCGTAATAATCGCGCATTAGGTTAAACTCCATTCGTATACTTGTTTTACTTCAAAAATGTACCATTTTTGAAGATGCGGCCTCTTTGGCCGCATTGCGGCGCGATGCGCCGCAAAACCCGTGTATATGCCATTTCGCGGCTGCGCCGCGCCCCACGCTATCGCGTGGGAAACTTTAAAATCAAAGGACGATTTTAAAGTTTAATGGCTATATTGATCGCTATTTCTTTTGCTTGCCTTACATCCGCGGATATAGCCTCTTTGAGCGCGGCAAGATCCGGAAACTTTTGCTCGGGCCGCAAAAACTTAAAAAACTCCACTTTGACGCGCTCGCCGTAAAGATCGCCGGAAAAATCCTGGATATAAGTTTCGGCCAACACGGCGCTGGCGCCCACCGTAGGCTTGACCCCCACATTGGTAACGCTGCCGTACGGCTCTCCATTAACCCAGGCTCTGGTAGCATACACACCGAAACGCGGCTGCGTAAACCCGGGCGCAATTAACTGATTGATAGTAGGCCAATCAAGCGTTCTGCCCAGCCGTCGCCCGTGAATCACTTCAAAGTCGATCGCAAAGGGGCGGCCGAGAATCCGGTTGGCGGCTGGAATATCTCCTTCTTCAACAAGGGCCCGTATCCGCCGGGAGGCGGCGGGTTCCCCCTCTACCATGACAGCGGGAACGACGTCCACAGAAATCCCATGCGCCGCGCACAGCTCGCGCAGCATCTTTAAATCCCCTGCCGCGTTTTTGCCAAAGCGAAAATCAAAGCCGCACACCACACGCGCCGCGCCCAGTTTTTCCTTTAAAATCTCACTTACAAACTGCTCCGGCTCTAAAGAGCGAAACTCGTCGAAAACAGGGCAAACTAATTCCTGTATTCCCATTTCCGCAAGCAGAGAACCCATCATCCCGCCGCTGAGCAGAGTGGTCATACCTCTTTTGGAGTCCGGGAGGCCGCCGGATGTATCAAATGTGAAAACGAGAGGGGTCAGGTTATGTTCGCCCGCTTGCTCCAGCATTTTATTGATAACCGCGACATGCCCTAAATGCAGGCCGCAGAACAGCCCCAATGCAGCGCAGGTGCTGCCGGGGGGCAAACCGGTATTGTGCAAAGAGCGGGAAATATTCAAGACCTTCATCCTTTGGCAAAAGTTTCTGAGGATCCTTAAGCGGTGAGGTTGGGGCTACTCCCCAAGCATCTTTAAATGACATAAACAGCCGTCTGCCGGTGTAGCCAAGCCAAGAAAAACATCGCCCGGCCCAAATATGGCAAGCTGCTCGCCGCCCTGACAGGAAAGTTGCCCGAATATATCCAAGCCAAGGCGAACGCCGTTTTTGAAAAGACGCGCGCACCGCTCATCAAGATTTAACCGGGCAAACCCGGCAAAGACCGACTCTAACGGAAGCAGCGCGCTTTCAAGATTTTCCTGATCGGCAAGCGCTTGTAGTTGCTGTAAAGCGTATGAGCTTTCCAGATCGAATCCACACGCATGGGTTCGTCGCAAATCCTCCAAAACCGCGCCGCAGCCCAACATCTCCCCCAAATCATGGCAAATGGTGCGTATGTATGTCCCCTTGGAACAACTAACGTCTATACAATACCGCCCGGCAGCCTCATCATGCCATAGCAGGCTTATGTTCTCAATCTCGATTTTGCGCGGCGCACGCTCAACCTCTATTCCCTGGCGGGCAAGTTCGTAAAGCCGCTTGCCGTCCTGCCAGAGCGCCGAATACATGGGGGGGATCTGCGATATTTTACCTTTAAAGCGGGAGAACGCAGCAGCAACTTCTTTTTCGCCCGCTTCAACCGGTCTGGTGCGCAACACGGTTCCTGTAGCGTCCTGTGTGTCGGTGGTTATCCCCAAAACAAACGTAGCCGTATAGCGCTTTCCATGCTCCGGCAAAAGATCAATAAATCGGGTTGCCCCGCCCAAAAAAACAGGAAGCACTCCGGTAGCTGCGGGATCCAACGTTCCTGCGTGGCCCACTTTTTTTGTTTTGGCCATTCCGCGGACTTTGGACACCACTCTGAAAGAGGTGTATCCGGCCGGCTTATCCACCACAAGTATGCCGGTCATTCCCAATTAAACCCGGCCTCGCGCAACGCCTGCCCAACAGCCGGAAGAAGCGCCTGCCGCACCGCCGCATCATCGCCTTGTATGGTGCAGCCCCCCGCGCCCCAGTGGCCTCCCCCGTCAAATTTAGCACAAAGTACAGAAGAATCCACTTTATCTCTTGAGCGCACCGAAACGCGGTAACTATCAAAGTTTTCCCGCAAAACAATCCCTACCTCCACCCCCTGGATGCGGCGTGGAATCGTTGCGATCCCGTCCAGATCAGCCTCGTCTACCCCAAGCCGGTCGGTGTCCGCACGGTAAATCGTCACAAGGGCGCAGAGCCCCCCGAAATGATATTCCAAATTGTTTGAGATAATCTTATCAAGTTCAACAAGCGGGCGGGATCTTGTGTCGAAATAAACAGTGTTTACCATAGCGTGGTCGGCGCCCGCCTCAATCATCTCAGCGGCGATGTGAAATGTCTGCGCCGTGACGCTGGAGTAGCGAAACCCGCCGGTATCGGCAACCATACCGGCAAATATGGCCGTGGATATCCTATTGTCAAACGGCACGCCAAGCTCCTTGACGATTTGATAAATCAACTGGGCGGTAGCCGGGACGTCCCAATCCAAGAGCGTGTACCGCGCTTGCAGAGTGTTTACCCGGTGATGGTCAATACACAAATCCAGCCTGTTTTCCCAAGCGGCTTGAAGGTTCCCCAAAAGCTGCGGGCTGGCCACATCTACCGTTATAACAAAGCGCGGCTGAAAATCCACAGGCGTGTAATCACCTGTGAAAGCCTTGTAGCGTTCGGGAATCACATCGGAACATTCCACCCGCGCGCGTTTGCCCATCGACTCAAGCGCCCACAACAACGCAAACGCGCTGCCAATGCAGTCGCCGTCCGGTTTTTGGTGCATCAGTATTAAAACGTTGTCGCACCCGCGCAACAGTTCGCAGGCGGCCCCAACATCAATCATCTTGCTCATCAAAGTCCCCCGTCCCTGTGTCGTCGCTTTCCAAAAGGCCAAGCTCCCGCATTTTTTGACCCATAACCGCGCTTTGCTCTATGCCGTTGTCCGCGATAAAGTGAAACTGCGGAGTTTTGCGCAAATGAAGCCGCGCACCGATTTCCCTGCGGATAAACCCGGACGCACTTGTAAGGCCCTCCACCGCGCTCTTTGCCTTTTCGAGACCCTCCATTGAGCTTATATATACTTTGCAATGGGAATAATCCCCCGACAGATCCAGCTTGACAATACTCAACAACCCCTCAATCCGCGGGTCTTTCAGGCCCCGCATGATATCGGAAAGCTCCCGACGCACATCCTCCTCCGCCCGGGCCGTGCGATAAGACGGCATGGTAATACCCCCTTGGTTTCAATTGACAATTGTTAATCTCTGTACTCCTCAACCTCATAGGCCTCAAAAATATCGCCCTCTTTGATGTCGTTGAATTTGCCAAGGCTCATCCCGCACTCATAGCCCGACGCAACTTCCTTGACGTCGTCCTTGAAACGGCGCAGCGAATCCAAATAATCGTCGGCAATGATGATGCCGTCGCGAACCACCCGGATCTTCGCCGTGCGCGTGATCTTGCCGCTCAGAACATAACAACCAGCTACCGTGCCAATGTTGGATATCTTGTATACCATGCGCACCTCGGCGCGCCCCAAATCCACATCCCGGTATTTTGGGGCAAGCATACCCTTCATGGCGTCGTTTACTTCGTCAAGGGCATCGTAAATCACCCGGTAAAGCCGGATATCCACACCGGCCTGGTCGGCGATGGATTTCGCAACAGGATCGGGCCGCACATTAAAGCCCACTATAATCGCGTTTGATGCGTCGGCCAGCATGACGTCCGATTCGCTTACTGCGCCAACCGCCCCGTGGATAACCCGCACCCTTACTTCCTCGTTTGATATCTTTTCTAAGCTCTGTGTCAAAGCCTCCACCGAGCCTTGAACGTCCGCCTTTACTATGACGCCCAATTCTTTGACCGCGCCCTGTGATATCTGAGAGAAAAGATTTTCCATAGTGACTTTTTGATAAGCCGAAAACTGTTCCTGTTTCTGCTCATGCCTGCGCCGATCAACCAATTCTCTGGCCAGCTTCTCGTCCTCGACGGCGTTAAATACATCCCCCGCCGCAGGAACCGCGCCAAGGCCGGTTATCTCCACCGGCATGGAGGGGCCAGCCTCATCCACGCGCTCGCCGCGGTCGTTGGTCATTGCTCTGATTCTTCCCAATGCCGTGCCCGCAATGCATATATCGCCGGATCGCAACGTGCCGTTTTGCACAAGCACCGTTGCCACCGGGCCACGGCCTTTGTCCAGGCGCGCCTCGATAACCGTGCCCCGCGCCATCCTCTCGGGGTTCGCTTTGAATTCCTTCATGTCCGCGACAATCAAGATCATTTCCAGCAGATTATCTATACCCATACGTGTTTTTGCCGAAAGCTCAACGCATATAGTATCCCCGCCCCATTCTTCTGGCAGCAGTTCGTATTCTGTCAGCCCCTGCTTTATCCGCTCGGGGTTGGCTGTATCCTTATCCATCTTGTTAATGGCCACGATAATCGTGATGCCCGCCGCTTTGGCATGGCTGATGGCTTCCACAGTTTGGGGCATAATACCATCGTCCGCGGCCACTACCAGCACCGCGATATCCGTAACCTGCGCCCCGCGCGCCCGCATGGATGTAAACGCCGCGTGTCCTGGCGTGTCGATAAAAGTCAACTTGCGGCCGTTCATATCTACCTGATAAGCGCCAATGCTTTGCGTGATGCCTCCCGCTTCCCCCGCTGTTACGTTTGTGTTGCGTATAGCGTCAAGCAAGGAAGTTTTTCCGTGATCGACATGGCCCATAACCACAACCACCGGGCTGCGCGACACAAGGTTTTCGCTCATGTCATCAGCCTCGTCGAACAGCCTGTCTTCAATCGTCACAACAACCTCGGGGCTGACTTTAGCGCCGATTTCCATAGCAACCATCGCCGCTGTGTCGTAGTCTATGATTTCTCCCACCGACGCAAATATTCCAAGCCCCAGCAGCCGTTTGACCACTTCGGCGGCCTGTATCTTGAGCTTTGCGGCAAGTTCGCCCACCGAAAGCTCCGCAGGCAAGGTGATTTCCAATTTTTGGCGGCGTTCCCGCTCTACTTGGATTTTATGCAGCTTTTGTTCTTCCTTTTCCTTGCGGGACATAAATGGCCTGCCCCTCTGCGCCGATTTCTGGTTGAGTTTTTGCTTCCTTACGCCTGTGTCCTTTTTGGCCAGATTGGTTGGCGCTATCGTTTCGTATCGCTCGTTGTATTTGTCAAGGTTCACGTTGCCCCCGCGTATATCTACATGGCGGGAATTATCCGACCGAGTGACAACCTCGCCGCCTCCTGTGCCAACGGGGCGAATAATTGTCGACTGCGGGCGCGCTTGGGCTTGAGCCCGCTGCGGCTTTTGTTGCTGTTTTTTCTGTTGCTGCTGCCTTTGTTGCTCCGGCGGAATCTGCTTTTGCTCTGCCTGAGGAGCCGGGGCAACCCCTCCGGGCTTTTCAAATCTTTGATGCTGCGATGCCTCTTTTCTTTGAGGCGCTGGCGCTTTCGCGGGCCCGTCGCTTCCGCGCTGAGGCTCCGGTGCAGGCTTGCCTTGCGCCGAAACCGGAGCCGGAGCTGGCGCCTTGGGCTTACGCTGACTTACCCGGGCGAAGTAATCGTCCAGGCTGTCCTGAGAGTTATTTAAAGTATAGTGCTCAAATATCACGCTGAGCTCGTCTTTTTCCAGCGCGGTCATATGCTTTTTCGTGCTGGGAAAATACTTGCCCAGCAGATCAATAACGTCCTTACTGGGAATCTGCAAGTCCTTGGCCACCTCATGCACTCTGTATTTTTCTATCATACGCTTTCCTCCTCAACTTGGCGGGCATTGCTACTCGCAGCCACAGATTTCGCCAACCCCTCGTCGGTTATGGCCAATATTCCCGCTTTCTTCCCTACAATCCGCTTTATATCGTCCATCGCGGCCCCAGGCCGCGCAATCTTTACATGATATGTTTCCGCTACCCGGGTTATCTCTTTTGCGCTCTTGGGGGAAAGATCACCGGCAAGAACCAAAAGTCCGGCCTTTCCGCTCTTAATTGTTCTCGCAACAGCGTCAAATCCTGTAACAAGCTTTCCCGCCTTCCTGCACATACCCAATGTGGACAGCAGCTTCGCATTAGTTTCCAACTTGACCAAGTTCCTCCTCAAGCGTCCGGTAAACTTCTTCGGGGATCGGAGCTTCCAGAGCCCGCTCCAGCCGCTTTGCTTTGCGCGCAAGTTTAAGGCAATCCATTTTAGGGCAAATATATGCGCCCCGCCCGCTCTTTCTGCCGGTTACATCCAGAGAGATATTCCCCTGCGGGCACCTGACCACCCGGACAAGCTCTTTTTTGGTTTTCTTTTCTTTACACCCGGAACACATTCGCTGCGGTATTTTTTTTTGCATTTGTGTATCTCCCTAGGGGAGTCGCCCCCAGACGGCGATCAAAGAGCGGAAAGCAGAATGCGTTGCCCCCAAACACTTCTGATCTCTGTCTCCTGACCTCTGATTATGACATTCCCATCTCGCTCTGTGGCCGGATATCTATCTTCCAGCCGGTAAGTCTTGCCGCCAACCGCGCGTTCTGCCCTTTGTTGCCTATAGCCAATGAAAGCTGGCTGTCCGGGACTATCACCCGACACGCCCGCGCTCCGGAATCCTCAATCTCAACGCTGAGAACCTGCGCAGGTGACAGCGCCTCCGCCACAAACTGCGCCGGATCATCGCTGTACTTTACAACATCGATCTTCTCTCCGCTCAGCTCGTCAACTATATCGCCAACGCGGCTTCCTTTTGATCCAATACACGCGCCCTGAGCGTCCACGTTTTCGTCCTTTGAGCAAACCGCTATCTTGGTGCGGCTGCCCGCTTCCCGCGCTATCGCTTTAATCTCAACCGTGCCGTCGTGTATCTCAGGGACGTTCATCTCAAACAAACGCTTGACAAGCCCCGGATGTGTGCGCGATATCATAAGCCGCGGCCCTTTATCCCCGGAAATAACGTCAACCACATATACGCGGATGCGCTCGCCTTCCCGGTGAGATTCGGTGGGAACACGCTCGCTCTTGGGCAAAATCGCCTCATGCTTGCCTATTTCCAAAACCAGGTTGCCCTTGCGGTCGTCTGCGCGCAGCACAGTGGCCGTTACAACATCCTGAGTGCGGCTCTGATACTCAGCCATAAGATGTTCGCGCTCGCCCTCGCGTATGCCCTGACGGATAACATGCTTGGCAGCCTGCGCGGCTATACGGCCGAACTTTTTGGTTTCCATAGGAACCTCAACCACGCTGCCCAGCTTGGCCCGCTTGTCATAGGCAACCGCATGTTCAAGAAGGATCTCGTTGGCCGGATCCTCAACATTCTCCACAACCGTCTTGCGAAAAGCCACATAAAACCGGCCTGCCTGCGGGTCAATTTCCACAATTGAGTCTTCGCATTCCTCCCCATCCCTGCGAATAGCGATGAGAATTGCGTTCTTTATTTTTTCCAGCAAATAATTTATCGGTATGCCCTTTTCTTTTTCCAGCATGGCAAGGGCGTCGAAAAACTCGGTGTTCATTTAAGGCTTACCTCCACTATCTATGTTGGCCACAAGTTTTACTCCGGCAATTTCCGCTTTGGGTATGGTTAACGCGCCTTCCGACGTTTGGATGTCCACCGAACCGCCCTGTCCATGTCCGGTAAGTGTTCCGAAAATATCCCGCAATCCCTCACGGGGGCGTATCAGGCGAACGTGTATTTGATGCCCCAGATAAAATGAAAAATGCTCGGGCCGCGTAAGAGTGCGCTCGATGCCCGGAGAACCTACTTCCAGTATATAACTTTGTTCTATGGGGTCGGCTTCATCCAAAAGCTTGTCAATCGCGCGGCTGAAGCCTTCGCAGTCCTGAAAGTTTATCCCTCCGGGTTTGTCGATAAAGTACCGCAAATACCAGTTGCCGCCCTCCTTTTCAAAGCGCAGATCCCACAGGGTAAGCCCCATGGCCTCAAGTATCGGCCCAGCCAGCGCGCGGGCCGTATCAGCGGTGCGAAGTTTTTTTTCTTTCGCCATGTTTAACGAGCCATCCTTTTATCAGGTTGTTTATGTATGATTTTTTCGCCTGCACGGGGCATGAAACATCCTACACGTGACAGAAGAGCGGGATTCCCCACTCTTCTGCCTTGAATTTCCTATACCATAGTGCCTTAAGTGTATCACACACAATCACGCATTGCAAGCGTTTTCTAATATTTTCTTTTTCAATTGGCGGCTATTCTTCCATCTGCTTGCCCAGGAAGGCCGCGGCTACGGATATCAGTTTGATCTCGGTATCTCCCGAGACAGACGACGGTTCTTCAGCCACCAGTAATATCGAACCGCACACGTCTCCGGATGTTATGATCGGCGCGCCCACGATCGCAAAGCGATCCACGCCTTCCACCGGCTGGAGGCGCACAGAATCACCCCCTGTGTACCCAAATGGTTTGCGCTGCTCCATATGGTCTTCGAGAGCGCCGGATACCCTGCGCTCCAGAAGCTCTTTCTTTGGGATTCCGGCCACCGCGATAACGTGATCCCGGTCGCAAACAACTACCGGAAATCCTCCCGTTTTATAAAGAACCTCGGCGTACTGAGCGGCAAATGTACCGAGTTCACCGAGAGGTGAATATTTCCTGAAAATAACCCCGCCGCTGTTATCTGTGTATATTTCCAGCGGGTCTCCGTTACTGATAACATGGACATCGTAAACCTTGTCCTTGCGTTTCGCAGATGCTTGGACTATATAGGTCTTTGAGATACTTACGATGTCTGGATTAAAATTTACCGCGTCCTCCGGGATAGCGCCGGTTTTGAGTATAGCGTCAATGTCGGCTTTGAGTTGTATCTCGATTTTATCTTCGTAGACGGTGAGCCGTTCGATGATTAGTTGTAAGTCGGTCTTGTCCAGCTTCTCTTTGTTCAGAATGTCGTCGAAAATGTCCAGCGCCGTTTTAGCAATCCGATTGACCCGGATGACGGTGTTGCGTCGGTTGGACGCCAGTTCCATCTGATGGGTCAGCCCGCTGATTCGGTCGGATAGTTCATCAAGCATTTCTTGGTAAGTCTCCTCAATGACGCTCTCCCGCTCCGGGTTGCGGATGATTTCTTTTGCTTGTTGCCGGGCGAGTATCTTCATCTCTGCCCGCGCGTCGTCGATTTGCCCTTGCAGCAACTCGACTGTGCTGGTGCTTTCGCGTACGACTTCCTGTTCGTTTTTAAGCGATTCGTTGAGTTTGTCGAGCATATCCGCCGAATTGTCACGCACCTTGCGGATATAGTTCTTCATCAGGTCGTCGAGCACATCCACCCGCGTATGGTGCGAGGTGCAGCCTTTCAGTCCTCGCCGATGATACGCGCCGCAGGTGTAGGCGGGTTTCAATTCCCGGCGGCTCATAGGGAACATGGGTGATCCACAGTCGCCGCACAAAATGGAGCCGGAGTATACGTTGTCGTACTTTTTCACGCCCCGGTAGTTGGTTGTGGAGCGGCGCTTCAATTCCTCTTGCGTCACCGCAAAGATGCGGTAGTCGATGATTGGCTCGTGACTATTCTCAAAAACAACTTGGTCGATTTCGTCAACCTTGACGTCCGAGCCGTTAATCCGCTTGCGCTGATATTTCCCCTGCCGCAACGTACCGATGTAGAAGTCGTTACTGAGCATACTTGAGATCGTGATGATGCTCCACTCCGGGCGAACCTTGCCTTTGTAATCCTCACCCTTGGCTTCTTTCCGCAACTGCTCACTCATGCGCGGCGTGGGGATGTTCTTATCCGTCAAGTGGTTCGCAATCTTCTTATAACCCCATCCTTCGTTATAGAGTTTGAATACCATACGAACAACCTCGGCGGCGGCCTCGTCAACGGCAAAGGCCATTGTCTTGCTATTGGTAATCGTGTACCCATACGGCACCGAGCAAATCCACCTCCCCTCGCTCTGCCGCCGCCGGATTACAGATTTGACCTTTTTGCTTGTGTCCGTCACCGGCATTTCGTTGATTAGAAAACGAAACTGAATCGCCGTCCAGTCGTCATAGGTCGGGTAGTCAATGCTGTCGCCGATGGCGATGATACGCAGCCCGGCGTCGCGCAAATCCTCCAATTCCACCAGCCCTTTGCTGTTGCGTCGGGAGAAGCGGGAGAAGTCCTTGACGACAAGGATGTCATAGGTCATGTCCAGTAATTGCGGACGCAGCTTCTGATAGCCTTCACGCTGATCAAATGTATAGCCGGAGCGGTCGCGGTCTTCGTAGAAGTCCAGCGTAGAGCCGGGAAATTTCTTCTTCACAAAGTCTGTGATAATGGCTTGCTGATTCTCAATGGATGTGTTCTCCTTGCTCAAATCATCGTCATCTGAAATGCGGCTGTATCCCGCGATGTTGAATGCCTGTTGCACCGTTATCACCTCACAAGATTTATCTATATTAACATTGTAGCAAAACCAACGACAAGTTTCAAGTTTATGTATGAGAGCGGGTGTTCCCACTCTCGGTAGAACTACCGGCTGTTTTCCTGCGCCTGTTTGCGGCGGTTGTGCAGCAGCAAGCTTTGCGTTAAATCGGTCAAGTTCCGATCTCCCGACATAAACACAGCGGTCTTGTACTTGCGTGCCTTGTTCTGTGCAGCGATACGCTCGATCTCTTGCCGCACGCTCAGCTTCCTCTTTTCCGCATTCGTCAGCCAAACGCTGATCACGCGGGTGTCGTCGTTGGTATTTATTTCCATCGGCCCCTGCCCTTTCCTGTCGATTGCTTATAATAGTATTGTTATTGTTTTGGGGTTTTACACAAGAAATCATCGGGCTTCTCGGTTTTGTAGCCGGATCAGCTTTTTCTGATAGTCGGCCACGGCCTTGAGGATAAAAACCTCCATTTCTTTGACAGACATATCTTTTTGGAGTATCGACTTGACTTTTTCATAAGGAATACGGATTTGTTCCTTCTGGTTGGCTTTCTGTTCCTGCATGACCTCCAACACTGTGGCCTCGTCCAGTATCCCCTCTCCGCCGAGTGTCTTCAACTTCTGCGCCTGTGAAAGCGACGGGGTTGCCTGTTCGGCTTCCATTGTGGAATATAAAAGTTCCTGCTGCTCATGTGTAAGATAGGAAAGTTCCACAGCAGGATTGAAGGCAATGCGCTTGTCATCTACCATTTGGAGCAATTGCGAAATTAGCTCGGTTAAACGAATATAGCGTTGCACCTGATTGCGGCTTTCGCCTGTGTTTTGAGCGACTAGAGTGTCTGCTCTAAAATTCGTCCCAACTTGGGACGAATTATTTTTAGGGCGCCCTGCCTGTCTCTTTACCGCCTCCAACTTCATCTTATAAGCAAACGCTTTTTCACTCGGCAGGATGTTTTCTCGCTGTACATTCGAATCGACCATCGCAATTATCGCCTGCTCATCGGTCAGTTCCCGCACCAAAACAGGGATGGTGTCCATCCCTGCGATGGCCGCCGCCAATTTGCGCCGGTGCCCGGCAACCAGTTCATAGCCATCACCTTTTTGCCGAGCAATGGCCGGAATCAACACGCCGTTTTCCCTGATACTCTCAATCAATTTTTGAAACGCTTCATCCTGCGCGACCTTGAATGGGTGATTTTCAAATGCACTCAGTGTATCAAGATGCAGCATCTCAACCTTTTCTTTTTTCATGTCATCACGCTCTGCCTGCGTAGAAAACAAACTATCTGCCGATGGCAGGTCTAGTTTTAAGCCTTTTTTCATAGCGATATATCCCTCTCTCTATTCTTTTGATGAGGTTGTTTGAATCGTTTAGTCCGCAACTCACGCTCAACACGGATTTGCCGCTCAATGTCACCATGCCGGGATAAGACATCGTGGGCATAGTACAACTCCTTACGAATGACTTTGATTTTGCCGGACAACTCATCTCGCTCGGCCTTGAGCATGTCTAAGTCCTCCGGTACTTTAGCAGACTTCATGCGATTGTAGACCTTGACGCGCTGTCGTTCAAAATCGATCAAGTTCTGTTTGTGGGTATCGATAAACACGGTGAGCTGCTCCATAGTCTCGATCTTCTCACGACAAAGCAAACGAGTTTGCTCGGAATATTTGTGTATCAGCCGAACGGCGGCAAGTATCTCTGGGGATAGTAGCGTTTGCCGGTGTTCATGCTTCCTTGAAAAAACACCGAGAAGATAGCAATAATACAGATATCGAGCGTAAAGGCCTTTATACTTACGCGCTGTTTTAAGGCTGCCGCGCAGTTGATAATGTTTTGTTTTTGTGCGAACAGGCGGCGGAAATTCCGGACATTGATTTTCAAGTATGCGCTCTACAATAGCTTGCGGTGTGTAGCTCTCTCCCAAGGTTTTGAAGCGGATATTATGCTTCATACCCGGTGGACGGATGGTCGCATGTTTTCGCTTCGGGCCATCATTCACGGTATATCCCCATTGCTTTAATAGTCGATAAAACTGTGTATCGGTCATGCTCTGCCTGATGGCGCTGTCGATGTCAGACCGGACTACGCTATATAGCGTTGGTTCACCGCGGCGCTCTGCTTGCCGCATCCATCGGCTGCCAGAGGATTTTGCCGGGTTTTCTATTACCGACAACCCGCGCTCGGCACACAGCTTGTCCGACTGTGCCCGCAGATTCTTAAAATACATAGCGTAATTATTATCCAGCTTTTTGCCGTCAACGAAAGATACCGAGTTAATCACCATATGGTTGTGCAGGCAATGGGTATTCAAGTGCGTGGTGACGACCACCTCGTAACGATCACCCCAAATGTTTTTTGCCAGCGCGACGCCGATTGCGTGAGCC
>Ga0123355_10008704_pt1 | contig 15346 bp, 14 predicted proteins | sample TergutEmb28metaG_3_FD_89872 | JGI IMG/M metagenome (GOLD analysis project Ga0123355, IMG submission 89872) | Embiratermes neotenicus P1 segment gut microbial communities from Petit-Saut dam, French Guiana - Emb289 P1 | ecosystem: Host-associated > Arthropoda: Insects > Digestive system > Gut ... | reverse complement strand
GGCTTTACGCTCGGAAAATTTGACGGCGGTGACGGCATCGCCGGAAGAGAAATCCACGCCCCGGTTTTTTGCAGTCTTGAGAGCGGCGGCAGTGAGCGCGCGCGGATCGACCGAACGTTCCTTCAGGTAGAACGCCGGCCATTGCCGTTGCCCATCGTCCAACGCAGGTTCATTTTTCTCGAACCACTCCGCGGATAGTCGCGCGCAGGTTAAGCCGACCGTCCTGGCAGCGGCGGGCAGAGGAAACACAATCGTGCCCTGGTCGCGCAAGTCCACTTTCATACCCGATTCCACTTCCAGTTCGTGGGCAAACTCGGGGTACATACGGGCGCTGGCGCTAGCCAGCGGTTGCAGGGGTTCGGGGGTTTCGGCGAAGAAATCCACCAGCATTCCCCCGGCGGCGTGGGAGGCTTCGCGGCCGGGTTTTCCGCGCTCCACGACGAGGACGCGGGCGCCGCGCTTGCGCAGGGCAATGGCGAGCGAGAGACCGATGATGCCGCCGCCCACGATGATGACGTCCCAGGTCTTCATGGGGGCATTGTAGTCGCCCGCGACGGCCGCCGGGACGGACGGCGCTATTACAGACGTGACAGAGCCCGCCAGTCCTGCATAAAATGACCGCATGAAGAAGATCCGTGCAGGTGGGGCAGTGCTGGCCATGCTTTTGATGGCGGGTGTGGCTGTGGGTCAGAAGGACACAGCCGAAGAACCGACGTCGTGGATTCACTTTTCTGTCGTCAAGGACGACAATGGCAAGCCCATCCGCAACGCCGCCGTGGTCATGCACTCGGTGACTGTGAAAGGCAAGCAGGAACGAGGCGGCATGGAACTGAAGACCAACGCCGAGGGCAAAGCGGAATTCGACGGGATTCCCTACGGCATGCTGAGGGTTCAGGTGCTCGCGCAAGGCTTTCAGACTTACGGGGAAGACTTCGACATCGAAAAATCCAATACCGAGATCACGGTCAAGCTGAAGCGGCCACAGGGGCAATATTCGGTGTACGACGATCACACCAATACCTCGAGCGCCCCGCCGAAGCAGGACGCCGCGCCGGCAGACTCCAAGAAGCCAAACTAGAGACGAGGATTCATGGACTACCTGCTGAAAACCGAGCCCTCGACCTACTCGTTTGCCGATCTCGAGCGGGAAAAGACAACGATTTGGGACGGCGTTTCGAATCCTGCGGCCCTGAAGAATCTGGGCAGGATGAAGCCCGGCGAACGGCTGGTCATCTACCATACCGGCGATGAGAAGAGCGCGGTGGGAACCGCGAGCGTGGTTTCCGTGGATGCTTCGGATACGCGTAATCCGCTGGTGAAGATCAAGGTCGGAAAGACAATCGCTAAGCCGGTGAGGTTAGCCGACGCCAAAGCCAGCGCTGTGTTCTCGGAGTCTCCTTTGGTTCGGCAGGGAAGGCTGAGCGTGGTGCCCCTGAACGCGGCGCAGTACAAGTTTCTGACAGGCGAGTGACTGGAGTTCCCTCAAAAATCAAAATCCCACCCTGTCCTCCCAAAATCCGGAGGACAGGGGTGGGGCACCCATTGCGTCACCGCTCACTCCACATCTTCATCTTCGACTTCCATGCTAGGACGCGCGCGCATCTCGACGGATCAGGGCAGCATCGAGGAAATATCCCAGGCCCAGCGCGAACGGGATCGCGCCGAAGGCCGCGGCCGTCAGGGCGTCGGGTACGACGCGGGCCACGATGGTAAAGGCCAGCATGTAGCCCACGGCGCCGGCGACGAGCAGGATTCCCGCCCGCCGCGAATGCGCCGCTTCTGACAGATCCGCTTCCATTGGGATGTTCACGCCGCGTTCCATTGCGGCCATGCGCTCCTGGCTGCGTAATTTGCGTACGCGGTAAAAGGTGTACATGCAAAGCGCGGTGAGAGGCACCGCGAAGGTCAGGATAACGGCTGCAAAACCGGTGAGTCCTTCCATGATAGATCTCCTTCCTGTCGCGGTTGGAGCGTCCAGGTTGAATTTTTCCAGCTGGTGAAAGCTACGGACAAGACCCGTCGAAAGTTCCCCTCACAGCCAACTTCTGATAGGTAGTATGCTTCCAATCAGTAATCGCTGCTTGGAAGCTGTTCGGGTCGCACTTCTGGAGACAAATTGTTATGAGGACTGTGACCCTACGTGGGCTTTACGCCTCCGCGGCGTCGATACTGTGCCTTGCGCTGTTGTTCGCCACCTCCGCCGCGCCAGCACAGGAAACCAAAGAAAAAGTTACGGTGGATGATGTGGACCGGGAATTCATGGTCCGGTTGCCGCGCGGTTATGACGCGAAGCAGCACTATCCGGTGGTGATTCTTTTGCACGGGATGAATCAGGACGCCGACGACATGGAGCGGCTTACCCGCTTCGATGAACTGGCAGACAAGAACGGCATCATCACCATATATCCGGTCGCGCTGCACGGGCGATGGAACGTTGGAGCACATCCTCAGGAGCGAACCACGGGCATGCGGCCCGGCGGCGGGCATCGCCGCGGCTTCGGTGGAGGTTATCCGGGCGGCGGTGGCGGAGGCTACCCGGGCGGTGGTGGTGGCGGGTATCCCGGCGGTGGCGGGCAGGGGCAAGGCCGCGGCTCGGACCAGGATCGGCGGGCAGCACCGGCGGATGACGTGGCCTTCTTGAATCAGATGCTCGACCAGGTGAATACCAAGTTCTCGCTGGATGGGGCGCGCGTGTACGCGTTGGGCCTTTCCGAAGGCGGTTTTATGAGCCTGCGAGCTGCCTGCTCGCTCAGTGACCGCATCGCGGCGGCGGCAGCGGTGGGCGCGGCGATGCCGAAAACGATGATCTGCTTACCGTCGCGCCCCGTGCCGGTATTGATGATCAATGGCACCTCCGATCCAGTTGTTCCGTATGGCGGTGGCACCGAGCACAATCTTCGCGTCGAGACCTTGTCGGCGGAAGACAGCTCCAAGGATTGGGCGAAGATTGACCGCTGCAACGACAAGCCGGAGAAAGGGAAGTGGTCGGCGGAACAGAAGGGGGGCACGGAGACGAAAACCGACACCTATGAGGGCTGCCATGACAATGCCAAGGTGGTCCTCTACAGCCTCAAGGGCGCCGGAAATACCTGGCCGGGGGGCGAACAGTATGAGCCCGAGAATACGGTGGGGAAAACGAGTTCGGACGTGAACGCGAACGAGATCGTGTGGAGTTTCTTGAGTAACCGGAAACTGCCTGAGAAGAGCGCAAGCGCGCCGTAGCCGGCCGCTCCTGCTGCCCTCCACCTTCTAGAGTTCAGCGGCCATTCTTTGCGCGCCCGGTCTCGCTACCTCGCACGCCGAACCTGGCCAGCATGAGCGGAACTTGATAGAAGGGTTAAGCAGGTGAAGGTCCTTTAGCTTCGCCGTGCCGTTCAGCATGGTTCCAGACAACGGAACAGGGAATCCCTTATACGGCAAGGCGGACAGTCTGCGCTGATCTATAGCCCGAAAACTTCGTTCTTGGTGTCTAAAATTTGGAGGAATCTAATCCCGGAGTCGCCTCACGAGGCTTTAGACTTCTGCCTTCAAGAGATCGAATGGCGCGCACTTGGTTCCTGCTGCTTGTCGTCACGACCTCCCCGTGGGGTCCCTTTCCGTCTGAGCAGGTATCGCCAGCCTCAGATCTGAAGGTCGAGTTGCGCTCCCGCACGGGGTCTAATCAATTCCAGATGGGTGAGGTCATCCCGCTGGATGTTCTCGTCTCAAGCAGCACTCCGGATCGCTATCTTGCGCCTTGTGCCATATTTCGGAAGAGCTGCTTCGGATTCCCTGAATGTCGCTACTTCAGTCGCTGGTCACTGGTCGTCACTCCCGAAAACGGCTGGAAAGACCTGGGAGAGTTTCGTTGCTCGAGCGTGAGTGGTCCAATACTCCGCCTGCCAAACCAAGACCTGACGGCGAAAGCTGAAAAATACTCCTATACCCTCACGGAAAGATTTCGATTCACCGAGCCGGGAAAATACGTCATCCGCATGACGATAAATGTGGGACCGATGATGCGACCAACCCGCTCGAGAAGGTGGAGAACCCTACGGTTAAGCCGCATGAGGCCAGCGCCAGTGGAGAGATGGTCTTGCAGATTGTGGACGCCAGCACAGAATGGAAGCAGTCGGTCATTGAAAAAGGGGTCGCCGCCTGGGCCGCCGGCCCACCGCCCGAAATTAGCCCACCATCGACGGCGGGGTTGCGATTCCTGCAGGAAACTGAGGCCTTGTGCAATCTCGACACACCGGAGGCGGCACGCGCACTGGCGGCCGTCCTGAGCCGAGGCCATCAGGAAGTCATGCACTGTTTGCAAACTAATTCGAATCGCGATGTCGTGATTGCCGAGATGGGGAGACTGATGACCGATCCGGACGTTGCGGTCTCGGCAAGCTTTTTCTCGGTTCTGGTGAATTTGCAAAACGGAGGCACGGCACACCAGCCGCTAATGCCGTGGCAGAAAATCGTCGATGCGGAGCGCGAAGCTTTGTTTGACGCCCTTCCACGGAAGAGCGATGCGGCTCGAATACCATCGCTGGTGACGATTCTGAGAAATCCTCCGAAGAATCCGCCAAGGCCCGATGGTGTGGATGAATTCTCCTACCCGGTGCCCTTTCCGCCAGCGGTGATTAAAACAGTGGCAGCAAACTTTGACCGGCTTCCCGAGGATGAACAGGCTTCTCTGCTGGCCGACGCTTGGGATACGATACGCTCGCCGCTGATGCTCCCCGTGCTCCGAGGCGAAGCACAGAAGGGAAACGGCGAAGCCTTGCTGCGCTGGCAGGAGTTGGAGCCTGCGCCTGCAACGGCATTCATGCGCGAAGAACTGATTAGAGCGAACCCCAGGTTTTCGTCTCACGCTCTGAGGCTTCCTGATGCCGCGTTGCCTGCGCAGGAGGACCAAATCGCCTCCAATTTTGTCGCTCTCAGCGATGTGTCGGAATTGGCGCGCGCGGCCACGTTGCTATATCGCTACACGACTCGTAAAACCTTGCCAACGGTCCTTCCGTTTATCGATCAGCATCTGGCGGCATGGCCCTGCACACTTCAGATTCCTGTGTTGGCCTATCTGCTGAAGGTTTCGCCGGATGACGCGGCGCCGCGCCTAAGGCGCGTGGTCGAAACAGTAAAGCCCGGGTATTGTCCTCGAGGAGAATTCCTTCCCGACCTTGGATATCTTGAATCCAACCCGATCCTCGAAGCCCTCGCGGTAAAACAGATTGAAGACGGAACGCCCCTTGCCATCGATGCGGCCGATTATTTGCGTTCCTTCGGCAGTAGCGCCGTAAAGAAGACGGTCTGGGTGCAGCTTTCGCGCTGGCGGATGAAGTACTTGGCCAGCGTAGCAGCGAAGAGAATGAGCCAGGGGCACGTGAATCAAGATGACTGGTTTCTGTCTCAGTTGGCTAGACAACTGTTGTACGCCTATGTGAGTGCACAGGCATGGATACTGTCGCCGGAGGACTCCGCCGCTTTGACGCAATTACTGGGCAGACAAGCGATCGCAGGATTGGCATGCAGGTATCACTGTGGCAGTCCGATCAGCATCGGGCCAGCAGCAGGCAACTATGCGATCTACGGCATTAGAAACGAACCGACAGGACCAATCGAGGACGGCATCGACTACCTGATGCCAACAGAACGACTGCAATACAAGGTCAATGGGTATGGTTGCCCGGATATGCAAACTCTCAAAAAGAAGCTGTTGCAATTCCCTGCGGATTCGACATTCGAATTCGGATATCCCCTGAGTGAGCGCGACCGAGAGGAGTTGGTCGAAATAGACGAATTCCTGAGGAGCCACGGGTACAAAGTCAACAATTCTAGATGGGCTTTTCTCGCGAAGGATTGAATCACGAGGCAGGAGCGCGGTATTACATTACGTCAAAGGATCTTTCGCAATTCGCGGCGGAGAATCTTGCCCGATGCGGTTTTGGGGATGCTGTCGAGGAAACGGACTTCGCGCGGCTGCTTGTAATTGGTCAGGCGCTCGGCAACGAAGCAACAGAGTTGGTCCCCAAGCTTGCCACTATCGACGAAGCCTTCGCGCAGCGTGATGAATGCGACCGGAATTTCTCCCGCTTCCGCGTCGCGCCATCCGACGACGCCGCACTCTTTCACTGCAGGATGCTCGAGCAGAACTGCTTCGACCTCAGCGGGCGCGATGGGGAATCCCTTGTATTTGATCATCTCTTTGCGCCGGTCCACTACCCGGTAAAAGCCTGCACGGTCGCGGGTGACGATGTCACCCGACCAGTACCAGCCATCCCGGAGAACCGAAGCCGTCGCATCCGGTTCATTCCAATACCCCAGCATGAATTGCGGGCCGCGCATGACAAGTTCTCCGGGCTGGCCGCAAGCAGATTCGGTGACATCGTCCGGCCGGTCGGCGGGATCGATCTCGATGTGCGCGAGAACGCGGCAATCGGTCAAGACGGCAGGTTGTCCGATGGTTTCGGGACGGTAGAGCTCGGGCTCGAGGAAGCCGAGGTGGGTGACCGGGGAAGCTTCCGTCATGCCGTATCCCTGAGCTACGAGGATATTCGTACGCTCCTCGAACCGGTGTGCTAGATCGGGAGCGAGCGGCGCGGCGCCGCACATGACCCAGCGAACTCGATGATCACGAGGAAACTCGCCGGCGTCAGACGCCTGGCAGAGGGCGTTGATGGCGGGCGGCACGAGCGGCATCATGGTGATGTTTTCTTCGATCAGGAGCCTGGCGAGTTGCTCGACGTGAAATCGCGGCATCAAGACCAGCTTCGCGCCGACCATCAACGCCGGGTTGAGAATCACATTCAATCCATAAATGTGGTAGAGCGGCAGAGAACATAGGAGGTTGTCAGAGAAAGTAAGATGGTTCCTATAGGCTCCGAGCAGTTGGTAGACGTTGGCGACCAGGTTGTGATGCGAGAGCATGACACCCTTGGGCAGACCGGTCGTGCCGCTGGAGTAGGGAAGCGCGGCCAGCGCTTGACTGGTGGATTGCTCTGCTACGGGAAAGTGGGCTGATACCGGTTTCAAGAGCTCTTGAAACGGCTCACTTCCCCCTGCGGATTGACGCGTCGTATAGACGCGACGGAGATTAGGCAGTCCGCCGAGATGGATGCCCTCGAGCTGCGGGCCGTCGCTGATCAACAGGGCTGCGCCGGAGTTTTCCAACTGATACCGCACTTCACGTTCGCGATACGAGAAATTGAGCAGCGTCGGAATGGCGCCGGCCAGTTTGATGGCGTGAAAAGCAACGCAGAATTCCCACGAGTTGGCGAGGAAGATGGCAACTACTTCGCCAGGCTTGGTACCGGCGGCGATCAGGCCACGGGCAAGGCTTTCGACACTGTCTCCGTATTCGGCATAAGTCAGCCGTCGGCCCCCGCAGGCATCAACGATTGCAGTTCTCTGGGGGTTGCGCCGGCAGGAAGCGAGGATTACTTCGTGAAGAAAGAGATTGTTCGGATCGGCGTAGAGTTCGGTGCGAAGCATGCCGGGAGGCATTGTACTGGAAGGGCGCCCGGGTTCGAAGCTGGTCAGTTCGCGAGTTTGCGCAGAAACTCCTGCTCGTCCATGCGATACTTGAAGGCCTTGCGGCCGTCGATGAAGACGACGGGTACTTCGTCGTTGAACTGACGGCGTAGTTCGAGATCGGCGTCGACGTCGATCTCACGCCAGGTGAACCCGCCGCGGCGCGAGAGTTTGCCGAGACTCTCTTTGACCACCTCGCAGAGGTGGCATCCTTTGCGTGAGTACACAACCACGCTGCGCAGGTCTGTCATGTGAATGTGATTTTACGTGGGAAAGGCGCGGTTTCCAAGAAAAAGTGAGCTCTGAAGGTACGACCGCAGTTGTTTTACAGTGCTGGCGGTAGAATTCCCCTCATGCAAGATCGTTCTGATCAATCGCTCGCAGGCAAGACCGCGCTGGTCACCGGAGCTGCGCGGCGGTTGGGACGCGCGTCGGCGCTGGCGCTGGCACGAGCGGGCGCGGATGTGGCGATCACCTTCCGCACCTCGGCGCGCGAGGCCCGGGAAACCGTGGTGGATCTGTCGGGATTCGGGGTGCGGGCTTTTGCCTTGCGCTGTGATGTGACAGAGGAAGCGAGCGTCCGCGCCATGATGAAAGAGGCGGGACGCGAGCTGGGCCGGATTGACATTTTGGTCAACAACGCCGCGGCTTACGAGACTGCGGAATTCGAGAAGCTGACGCTGCGGCAATGGGACGCAATTTTCGCTTCGAACACGCGAGGGCCGTTCCTGGTGGCGCGAGAGGCTCTGAAATGGATGCGGCCGAGCCGCGGCAAAGACGCGTCCCCGAGGGAAGCCAAGATCATCAATATGGGGTCGCTCGGAGGACTGCGGCCGTGGCCGGCGCACGCCCATTACTGCTCGTCGAAAGCGGCGCTGCACATGCTGACTAAAGTCATGGCCAAGGCGCTGGCCCCGGAGATTGCGGTAAACGCCGTGGCGCCGGGGATGATTGACCTGGGAGAGAAATCCGCCTCTGCGTTCATGCTGCGGATGGCGAAGCAGACGCCGATGCGGCGCAACGGACGCGGCGAGGAGATCGCTGCGGCTGTCCTGTTTTTCGCGACGGCCCCCCAATTCCTGACCGGACAGATTCTGGCTGTCGATGGTGGGCTTGGGCTCTAGCGGCGTGCTCCGGGGGCAAAGCCCCGAGTTTTCGAAAGCTGCCGCCGCCGTGGTTTCGAGCCGCGCCCTGCGAAACTGGGATTTCCTTGCCGGCGCTTCCGCCACCTGGTATGACGCCTCATCATCCGCCAAATAAATTTTCGGCTGTCCGGACTCGAGTCGGGCGTCGCCGCAGGATGGTAGGCTGGCGCGGGAAATAGCCATGGCCTCGCCCGCAAGGTATATTGATTTCGAATGAAGAAAGCGAAAGGCAAATCCGCGAACTCCGGTCTATCTCCCCTCTCCAAGGCATCTGGTTCGGTGCCGCACATCGCCATCGCTATCATGGCCGCAGGCAAGGGAACCAGACTCAAATCGGCGCTTCCTAAAGTGTTGCATGAGGTCGGGGGAAAACCGCTGCTGGAGCACGTAATTCGCGCTGCCATCAAGATTGTTCCGGCCAAGGACGTTTACGCCATCATCGGCTATGAGGCCGAGGGCGTGCGCGCCGCGATGGTGCACACCGGCGTGGATTTTGTGCTGCAGGCGGAGCAGCGGGGAACCGGACATGCACTGATGGTAGCGCGCCAGGCGCTGGCAGCTTACGACCACGTGATCGTGCTTTCCGGCGACGCCCCGCTTATTACTGCCCAAACGATCGGGAAGCTGCGGGATTTCCATCTCGAAGAGAAAGCGGCGATGACGCTGCTGAGCGCGGAACTTGAGCGTCCGTTCGGGTACGGACGGGTCCTGCGCAAGAAACCGGGAAGCTCCGAGGTTCAAGCGATTGTTGAAGAAAAGGCGGCGAGCGCCGCTGAGAGGAAGATCCGCGAGATTAATTCCGGCTTTTATGTTTTTTCGGTGAAGGAACTGTATTCACATATCGAGCGGCTCTCGACGGATAACCCGCATGCGGAGTACTACCTCACGGATATGGCGGGCATTCTCCGGAAGGCTCGCCAGCGGGTGGTGGCTTGGCGGACGCCGAATCCCAACGAGGTTCTAGGGGGGAATACACGCGCGGAATTGGCGGGCATCGACCAGGAGATGAGGTTGGCGAAGTGCCGGCAGTTGATGGCCGATGGAGTAACAATTTTCTATCCCGCCACATGCGTGATCGACGCCGATGTCGAGATCGCGACTGATACTGTGATCGAACCTTACGTGCAACTGCTCGGGAAGACCAAGATCGGCACGGGCTGCCGCGTGCGGTCCTACTCCGTGATACGCGATTCGGAGATTGGTGATGGAGTTGTCATCCGGCCGGGATGCGTGATGGAGGATGCGCGGATCGGCTCTGGAGCGGTGCTGGGTCCGTACTCGCATCTGCGACCAGGAAGCGAAATCGGGGAAGACGCGCATGTGGGTAATTTCGTCGAGACCAAGAAAATCAAGCTGGGGAAAGGATCGAAAGCGAATCACCTAACCTACTTGGGTGACGCAGAAATTGGCGCCGGAGTGAACATCGGGGCGGGGACGATTACCTGCAACTATGACGGCGTCAACAAACATAAAACTGTGATCGAGGATCGAGTCTTTGTCGGCAGCGACAGCACGCTGGTGGCACCGATACGAGTGGGCAAGGACGCGTACGTGGGGGCCGGGTCCTGTATTACGGATGATGTGCCGGCGGACGCCCTGGCAATCGGACGGGCCCGGCAGTTTGTGAAAGAGGGGTGGGCGCGGGAGAAGCGAAAGAAATAACCGTAGCAGAGGCCGGCATTCGAGCGGAGGCAGGGATTGGATGTTGCCGGCCGGCATAGTGAGGGAGGGGAAAGGCAAGATTCCTCGTGGCTTCGTCGCTCGGAATGAAAAAGAGAAAGGTCCGATTCGCCTGGCGAATCGGACCTTTTGTTCGTTGGTATCTAGTCTAGTGCGTGACTGCGGCAAACAGGTCCGAGTGCATCAGCGACTGGAACTGCTGGTCGCTGGCCTTGAAGTGCACTTGCAGGTTCGACCCGTCGGCGTCCACGGTGGTGTTGTCGACCGCGACTTTCTCGGCCGGGGTCGCGCTCAGCTTTTTGTAGAGAATGCCGGCCTTGACCAGGGATGCGACGGTGCCCGCCGTAACCGAATCGTCGGTCAAGACGGTGAGGTCGAAGTTGACTCCGCTTGAGAAGTTCATTGCGTAGCGGGAACCGAGGATGCGCTTCTTCACGCTCTCGTAGTCGGCAATTTTCGATGCGTCGCCCATAGCAGAGCGCATCATGTTCTGCGTGCCCTGCTGGTCGAGGATGCTCCAGACCGGGGCGGAGTCGACGTCGGTCATCATGTCGGCCATGTTGCCGTTGGTGTCAAGGCCCATCACTTGGCCGTCTCTGGTATCCAGGGCAACGCGAATCGCCGTGGCGTCTCCAAACAACAGCGTGCTGTCATCGAGAAAGCTCATCACGAAGCCGCCGTCCATCGGATAAATGTCCGCGTTGTCGTACTTTTTCGGCACATACTTCTGCAGCTTCATTTTCTTCAGCACGGTCTTCATGTCGAACGGGCCAGCAGCCACGCCAACAGTTTTCACACCTTGTTTGCCAGTGCGGAAAGATGCGAAGGTGAGCGTGTCGACGTCTTTTTCGGGATCGAGGCCGATCCGCTTGAGCGCTTGCTCGAACTGCTTGATGTTGTCGGGCATCAGCTGCTGCTTCAGAGCCATCGCTGTCGGCGAGTCCTTGAGAGCGCGGTAGTCCACCGTGATCAGTTGCAGCAGGTCGGCTGGAACGCAGGAACGGGCAGACGAGTTGAGAGGCATGGCGAACGCCATGCTCACCAGGAGCAGAGAAGCTAGACAAAGCTTAAAGAGTCTCATAACGCCTCGAGTCAGAAATGGGTCACGATGGGCCACCTCTGGTTGGATGCACGGTCGAGCCCTATCGTTATTAGATCGCTTTATTCTATTTTACTTGCATTTCCTCGAAAGCAAACAAAAGTACAAGGACCGTTGACCGATGGGAGACGTCCCCACAGTCCCCCGCCGGACACGCCGACTGGCTTCAGTCATTGTCAGGATCCGTTGGCGGCGTCCTATAGTTCAGGAAATGTTCCGCGTTCATGGGCGCGCTGATTGGAGTAAAGACCAGCGGAGCCTGGTTGAAGTTGAAGCAGTCCGAGAGATCGTCCGCGTAAGCATCGGCATACCCCAGCGAGTTCAGGCCGTAGGTTTTCCTCAATCAAGTTAAGGTTAAGGATGCTTCCGAAATCATGATTCACGTGCGAGATGTAGGCCGCCTTGGCGTATCGCGAGATTACGATCAAGGGCACGCGAAATCCGTAGACATAGCCGGATCCCCAGCTGGTGCCGTCGGTTACTACTTTTGGCGGGGCCACGTGATCGTACCAGCCTCCCCAGTCGTCCCAGGTAATGAGGATGGCAGTGTTCGCCCAGTATGGGCTCTTGCCGATGGCGTTGACGATCGCGGCTACCCACGACGGGCCGCCGGTTGTGGTGACCGAACCGGCGTGATCGGAGTTGTCGAGTTCGTCGGTGAGCGTTGGATGATCGGCGCAAGGGTACATCGTGGCGGTTCGTTGCTGGTGGGGTCGATGGTATGGACAAGCTCGGCCGGCGGAGCGGTGCAGCCCGTGTTGTTGCCCGCGCCTGGAACTGCTTGCGCATTTTCGGCGATGAAGCTGGTGCTGGTTGCCGAGGGTGCAGAGGTGCCGGAAATGATGAACTGATGCGCCGGGAAACTCGGGCCTTCGTTGGTCTGAAACATGTGATCGCCAAAGGTGTAGGTCTCGGCCATGGTGAAGTAGGGCTGGACGTCGCTGGGGTTGACGTATGGAACTGCGCATTCTGAGGCGGACAAGCGGTCGGGCCCTTGGAACAGCCGATCGGGATTTTGTCTGCACCGTCCATCTTGCCGCCGTCGTACATATCGAGGAATGCGGAATGCGCGTGGCTCAGATCGTGGTCCAACAGGCAAGCGGATCGACCCATGAGCGACCTCATACAGGGCTCGACTACCAGGCTGCTGCCCTAGTAGCTAGTCCAACCCGGAAGACAGGATTTCCACTCGCGCCAATCGGGGCTAGCGGCGAATCACAGCAGTTCGCCGGCGAACTTGGCCGGCAAACTCCTGATCCTTCAGGGATGCCAGATTGATCTCGACGTTCGCCAGGGCGCCAGTCCTGGCTGCCTGGGCCAGAGCCAAAGCGGTCGTCAGATCGGACTTCATGTTGGGGTTGGTGACCGGCTCCAGAGATTTGGCGATCTGGGCAATCTCTTCAGCCTTCTCGGCGACGCTGAGTGGGACGGCAGTCGCCTCTTTCAGGGCAGCGTCGATCAGCGCCTCGCCGGATTTTTCGTCGATTGCCTTGGCCGCTTTGTAGGCTTTCATGACCGAGTTATAGGACTCGGCGTCGGCATCGACAGCGGCTTTAAGGTCCTCGCGCAGGGCAGCGAGGCGGGCGATGGCGGCACTGAGTTGCGATTCGTATTGCAGGTAGGCTTTCTTGCCGCGGGACATTGCGGCAACCATGGTGGCCAGGCCGGCGGCCATGGCAGCGGCTGCGGCTGAGGCGCTGCCCCCTCCCGGCGTGGCTGTGGGCGCTGCCAATTGCTCGACGAATGGCTCGATACCGGCGCGCAGGCCGCCGACCGCCATCTTTCCGCCCATGACAGCCGCCAGTCGGTTCTCCACAATCAGCAAAGAATCGAAGTTCTCGACTTGCAGAAACCATGCGGCGGATTCTTCCAAGGCTTTCTTGGGAATCAGGCCGACGATTTCGCTCGAAACTGGAGTGACGCCGTAGCGGGCCGCTTCGCGTTTCACCATCTCGAAGACGCGGTGGATGGGGGTTTGTTCGAAGTCGGTGAGGTTCATCGAGACCTGGGCTTGGCCGCGTACCAGGAACCCCGCGCCTTTGACGAAACGCATCCCTCCATTCGAGAAGCGGACTGCCTTGGCCACTTTCTTCGCGATGTCGACATCGCCAGTGTTAAGGAAGACGTTATAGGCGATGAGGAACTTGCGGGCGCCTACGACCGTGGCCCCCGCCGTCGGGTGCACGCGCGCTTCACCGATGTCTGGTCGGCGACCCGCATTGGTAGCGATTTCGGCGCGGATACCTTCGAACTGTCCGCGGCGGATATTCTCGAGCCCCTGGCGCTCGGGAATTCTTGCGGCGGCTTCATACAAATAAACCGGGATCTGATAGCGCTTCCAGATTTCTTCGCCGACATAATTGGCCATCGCCACGCAGTCTTCGATGGTCACGCCGTCGATCGGGATAAACGGGACTACGTCAGTGGCTCCCATACGGGGATGTGCGCCCGTGTGAACGTTGAGGTCGATCAGTTCGGAAGCTTTACCCACACCTCGAATCGTGGCTTCTTGAATGGCCTCTCGCTCTCCGACCAAGGTGATGACCGAGCGGTTGTGGTCAGCGTCCATTTCGCTATCGAGCAGGTAAACGCCAGGCATCTTCATGGCGTCGACGATGGCGTCGACTTTGGTCTTGTCGCGGCCTTCGGAGAAATTCGGAACGCATTCGACGAGCGTAGGCATAAGGGATGAGGATAACGGGCAGTGAACGGGAGGCGCAAGACAGAGTCGCGTAGGCGCTCATCCGAGAGGGCACAGAAGGACTCGAGAGGGCTCTAGCGGCGCTGCCGGGTGAGAAATCGGCCAACTCCCAACCGTACCTGCACCGTGTTGATTCCCGGATTCAGGTTTCCCAGGCCCGCGTTCGAGATGTGCATGTAGCGCACTTCGACGCTGAGGTTGTATTTCACGCCCAGGATGTGGGTGCCCAGCGCGGCCTGATCCATGAAGTTGACGGAATTCGTATTCGTGGGGATGTCGTGGTTGGTGAACAGGACGCCACCGGTCAGTTCGAGGAAAGGCGAGAAACGGCCGCGGCGCTCGAAATTCCATTTGAGGCCGAGCGGATCAAATCCTGCGCCGTAGGCGGTGTTGGCCGGTTGGAAGACGACGAAGACGGGCACGACGTTGACCGCGTATTCGAAGCGTCCGCGAAGAAAGCTGGGAAGGCGCGGCCCGGTCAGGACCCATCCGTAGCGAAGCCCGGCGTTGAACGCCCCTGTATTCGCGGTGCCGCCGGGGACGGAATGTCCGCCGCCTGCCCAGAGTTGAACTTCCCGGGCGCCCTTCTCGGGTGCAGCCGGCAGGTCCTCGCTTTGTGCGAGAGCGAGAGAGTTCGCGATGAACAGCGTCGTTATGAAAAGCAAGGAAGAGCGCATGGTTGCTCGCCTTCGAGGACGGTAGCTCTCGAAAGAAGGATCACGATACAGGAAGCGGCAGCTTTCGGACAACGACGGTGGGACTGGAGATGGGGCACGAGATTCCTCCTGTCTAGCTTCGCGGGCGCGTTGGAATGACAAAATGTGAGGTCTACAGGGCGGGTTCGTGGCGAGGATGTTGCCGCGCCAGGTGCATGAGGTCGCGGGCCACCCGGGAGGTGTTATGGCGGGCGACCTTGGCTTCCTCGAGATAGTCGCCGAGTACCGGAATCACTCCCAGAGTCTCGATGGCATCGAGGTCGTTGACGATCTGGCAGGCGCCCTCCAGGGCGTACTTGGCTTTCATTTCGTCGGACGCTGGGGTGCGATTGATCAGAGCGTAGTCAAAAATCGGTCCCTGGGCATGGCGGTTCAGCGCGCGGATGTGATCGGCCGCAGTCAGGCCCAGGCTTTCGTTGGCCTGGGTCATCAGGTTGCAGATGTAGACCTTGGTGGCAGGCGAGTCGACGATGGCCTCGGAAATTCCTCGCACCAGCAGGTT
>Ga0123355_10008703_pt1 | contig 15346 bp, 13 predicted proteins | sample TergutEmb28metaG_3_FD_89872 | JGI IMG/M metagenome (GOLD analysis project Ga0123355, IMG submission 89872) | Embiratermes neotenicus P1 segment gut microbial communities from Petit-Saut dam, French Guiana - Emb289 P1 | ecosystem: Host-associated > Arthropoda: Insects > Digestive system > Gut ... | reverse complement strand
TTGGGTTCATGGATATTTAACCACTTGTGGATAAACGGGTTAAAAAAAAAAAAATAGAAAAAGTAGCCGAACATATTCAAATTTCAGTAACACCTTTCCCGGATAAATTTCCCCCCCCCCCAATTTAATGGGCCTTCGGAACAGAGTTATAGTGGCACAAAAATTGCACAGCCAATCCCTAAATTAGGCCAACCCTAATGACCAAAATTTCAGCAAGAAAATTTCAATTCAAACTACTAAAAGAAGTCATTAAAACCTCACACAGAATTACATATCGAATTGTGCGCACAAACAGCTGATTAACACAGCACCCGTTATCGGGACGTCTGTTCTTATTGTTTTGCAACACAAAGACCACTTCTGAATCCCTCTTTACCTACTGGAGGGTTTATATTCCACCTAATTTCGTATTTTAGACTTATGACCATTACAACCAGGTGTTCAGACCGTATCCTGTTCGGGGAGCACGCACGCCCGCGTACACACACGCACGCACACAGGTTGAGCATGAGGTCCAACACACCTGCAGAGGTTGTGTGTGTGTGTGTGTGTGGGGGGGGGGCTATTTATATAGTACCGTGCATAAAAGGCAAACACTACTTCAGTGTTTTCCAAATGGTGTTCATCGGAACTCCGACGCGCGGCGAACAGAAAATAAGGGTTCTGCGTGGAACTTCCATTACAATATAAAGGTCATGGTTTAAACACTGTTGTTACACGTATTTTCCTTTTTTACTTAACGATGATTCGTTCAAATGCAATGCTCGTAGCATGCACATACACTATAAGTCACTTACTGTCAGAGATTTCGGTTTTTGTAATTTACATTTATGGGGTTATATAAATAAGAATAAGTTTAAAAAGAAATACGAAACTATGTACTGTAGTTCTACAACTTAACTTTCAAACACAATTCGATATGATCAATACTTTACAAAAAGCAATATATATATATATATATATATATATACTTGACGTAGTATTATTAGGATTGTACATAACGGTAGAGGTGGTGTGCCCTTTGAACAACATCCATGCATCTTCAGTAAACTAATCATACGTCAAGCGGAATTCGAAATCGTGTGGAAGTTGTAGTGAAAACACGAGTACTTCCAATATTATTAAGTTACACGTCGAATAACAACTACAGGTAGGTCGACTTAAATCTTATTAATTAATCGACCATCAACTACAGGGGTTACGTAGCGCACATAAAAACGAGACCGTGATTACGTAAGGCGTTGACAAAGAAGTGGTCGTGACCACCCTGATTATCTTATAATGGAAGAGGACACGCACGAAAATTCTCAGCCAGGACAGCACCAGACACATAGTGAACACAGGTCAGGCGTGACAGCGCTCGCCCGACCAGATCGGTCTGATGTGACATGCACACAATGACTGCAGTTTTCTGTGTAATGATTTTATTACCGTCTACATTATATGTACGGAAATGGACCTTCGGGTTGTACGAAAGTACGAAGTACCCTGCGTCATGGAGTTTGTAAGGCAAAGGTCAATCCATGATATGCCAATACAGGTACAGAGTGTAGGCGGTGGTGTATCAACTACCACTTTGCAACTCGGCGCTACAAGGAGGTGGATGATAACACCACACTCCGGCCGCTATACCACCCACAAAGATCCTGTAACCATTGTACAGGATGGCGGGTGGACCTCGGGGCCAGTCTGGACGGTATGGAAAATCTTGTGCCACCGGGATTCGATTCCCCGATATGGGATATGATGCCACATACGTTGGTAGAAGTGCACCGACGTTTCAAAGAAATCTGCCGTTTGCAGCATCACGCCAGGCATCGGCACATCTCTGAGGACAATATCTTCATCGACACCACTGCAATGACCGACAATATTAGAAGTGGCCCAAACTTGTTGCTCACACAGGCGGCAGTCTTCGTTGAATGCTGCCCGAAAAAAATGTTGATTTGTTTCAACGTTGACAAATAATATTCGACTGAAGATTAGATAAACGTTGGCCGAACGTGGATAATCAGTGCCGCGACTGGCAGCTGGCGAGATCCTCAGCGGCATAACTGTCGGGTATTTTAATCCTTTTGCGAAAAATAAAGGATCCGTTTTACGTTGTTTCTCTCTACGTTGCAATTTTCACGGACGAAGCGCTCATATCACAATTTCTCTTGCCCGTTACGCGTGCCGAAAGAAATGAAGCCTCTGTACATCGTATATTTTACGATTTTCTTAAGAACTGTCACATATTCTGGCTCAAGTGTACCTACGAAATTATCCTTATGAATACCGACACAAATTTTAAGCCGTCACGTATTTTTATTTTTTTCTGGGGTCATTTATTTTTACTTTCTTCTTTATTTCCTTACATATTGGTTTTCTTTCCCTGCATGATTTTTTTTCTACATTTATTTTTCCCCTTACTTGTTTTCTATACAAGGCCTAGAAGAAAAGTACCGCCGATGGACAGCGATCGAAAAGGATTCAATTGTTAATACTTGTAGGTTAACGTATAATTTAACATGACTTCCACGAGGCCCTCAACAGGCTACAGACTCCGAATTCGGTCCTCTTTTCTTCATATCTACAAAGACCCTATTTAAACATTTTGTTTGTAACAGGCGTATCTTATTAGCTAAAAAATCCGCACATTATTCGTTGCCGCTGAGCCAAACATTCAAACAGATGGGCATGACCAAGCATTCTTCCAGTGCAAACTCGCTTTGAAGTTTGCTTCGAATATGTAGGGGCTTGTAGATCGCTTTTACTTGTAGGTCTAATAACCGTGCATGCGAAATGTCGAAGCAAGCTAGAGCGAGGTCTGGCAGAGCGGGAAAGTCATTATTTCACAAAGGGTATAAATAATGAAAAAGCCAACTTGAATTTTCGCTAGGGAGAGTGAATATACCCTATCGATTAGTTCTTTACTGCAGGCCTATTTTAAGTCCCTCGAACGTCCTTTTTTGATGTCCTCCATTCACTCACTCACCACTCACTCACTCACTCACTCACTCTCCTCTCTCACTCCTACTCAAACAAACACACACATACGCGAGGTGCCCCTCAAAATGTTTGAAACCCAGCAATAAATGAAAATTCTGTACAAAAACAATTTTCTGAACTTAATCCAAGTTTTGCTAAATTCCAGTACGTACCTCTCAGACAAGGCGAAGGGTAATGTCACAACAAATTTGTTTAATTGCAGGCCTTACAGATTCTGAGGTTTTTTAGCCACGAATTTGTGCTGAAATATTCTATCACCGTATCCTTTCCCAACAACAGTCGGGAAATCTGAATTCGACTGCTCTTTTCCCCGTCAAAACCGGTAATTAAACCATGAACGAAATGAACGCTCCATTACCAAGCACTGCTTGCTGCAACTTATACTTCGCAAATGTGGCATTTAAACACACACGGATAATTAATCATTTTACGCATTCTCTACATACGTACGGTACGTAGTGCGGAGGAAACTTTATGGTGGTTGACCCACCTCGCTTAATATGTAATTAAATTACAAGGCATGAATAACGATATTGGACTTAAAAGAGATAATGTAACAAAGAACTTGACAAAACTGCACAATGAAAAGCTTTAACTCTGCAACCAGTATTATAATTACAGCAATAACAACATGATGCCCTGTGTACGTAGCACCCAAGAAGAGTGAGAAACGGGTAGGGAATTTTGGTCCAAAGCTCTTAACAAAACAGACCTAGGGAGGAGGGCAACGTTTACACTACACTGACAGAAAGAGACGGCAAGTTTTGCGTTTGAATTTAGTGGCTAAGGGTAGGATTTAATGGAGGGTTGTAGTAAATGCTGTGCAAGAAATCAGTACACGGTGAAGGGAAAGGCGGTGAGTCATTTATGCTTCTTATTTTCGCAAGATATTTGGACGTAAGTACATTACTTACAGACAATTATCTGCAGTGGTTATGCACCGAACTCAGAGGATAATACACATCTCTTGCAATTATACAAGAAGGCAGGAAATGTACGTGTAACGCAACATCAAGAAACGTTCGTGCATCCGTTTTGTAGTGGAAAAGGAGTAAGTACTACGTATTCTGAGGGTGTGATTGTAGCCTTAGGGATCCAGCATGCAATGCGCATGCGCCATATTGTCCTCTGTGGCCTGCCCAGCTCTACATTATTTTTCCACATTAGTGCATAAACGGCACGACTTTCGTGAAAACGTTATTGGGCACAAAGTACGTGTTTTAATTTTCTATACAAATCTGTCTGGAACATTTCTCATCCTAGGAAAAATGAAGCGAGATATGATCACAAATGTACACAGGGCTTCACGTAAAGTACTCGCCGTTCTTGTCAGATTTTAATGAAACTTAAATTTTGTCGACAGAGTTTCGGAAAATATTCAAGCATAAAATTTCATGAAAATATCATCAGCTTCCTCATGTCTGTACGTCCGCATGGACGGGCGGACGGACAGATATGAGGAAGCTACTAGTCGCTTTTCGCAATTTTGCGAACGCGCTTAAAAAAGCACAAACACGACGACAACTTACGTACGTTACGTTTGTTCATTAAGTAGTCCCAAATATGAATAATGACGCAGTACTGGAGATGACGTAAGGTGGGCGCGTACTAGACACGTTCAAGGGCACGGTCAGTATACCGTAAAGGAGGTGAATGAAATTCCGTACGTTCGCCACAGTAAGCACACAAGTCACAGACGTCAGGAAGCCTTTTGGGTCCCTGTCGTAATGAATGTCGCCAATTATGTGAATTCTTCATTTCCTTTACTTTTTTTTGGATGGGGATGGGGGTTCTAGATTGCATACTGCCCCTGTAATACCCACCCGCGTTACTACTGAGTCCTAATTAAAGAAAACAGCTACATGTGATCAATTTACATTTGCAGCCATGGGAGTACTTCGACATGTACGCACCCTTCTGGAATTACCTAACTAACGCAGTGGCAGTAACGACTGGAATAATGCAAATTTTTTCCCCTTGCGTTGGCGGCTATGTTTATATTATCACCGCTATTTCTAGAACGGCCCTCAGGTTCAGTCAGTCCCATATCTACGAAGTGCCCGGGCTTACAGCTCGAGTCTGATAAATCCAATGTAAGGCAAGAGGCTGACAAGTGAATAAAGCTACCAGAGACAATCGCGCGACAAAGCAGCTGTACGAGCAAATGCCACTGAAAGCTAGGACAAAAGCCGTGTACGAAATCAGGGAGTGTGTGGTAGATTCCAGTTGTAATGTGATGGCACACGGTGACGCACGGGAGGGGAAGTGAAGGGGAAACTGGCGAATGGAGTGGGTAGCCAGTACCCTTCACACTACCTCGAAACATTGTGTATTCAGCATTACTACCGCTGATGCGCACACCGCGGCTGCCAGTAGTCGACTGAATTGACGCCCCCGCCGATTTAAATGGACTCGTCCGTTTCGCCGAAAGACGAAATCTGGTTTCTGTGCGTGTGCCATCATATTTCAACAGGTCTCTACACAACTTGGATGGCCCATGTACTGGTATGCCGGTCAAGACTGCAAAGTCGACATAATGAACTGTGCCTAGAACTTTTCGGCTACCCTGACTGAGGATTTCTGTGACTCTCCTCAGTTGTACGTCGAAAGCCGGGGTGACTCCCCTGCAAGTCGAAAAACCTTCAGCCCACACGACCGAACCACCCTGGGGTCAAACTTCAAATACCCAACCAGTCAAGGAACTCCTACCCTGAAAAGGATATTTTTAGCAAAAGTCTTTTGTATTCCCACGTCACGGCCCCAAGTCAAGACGGAAAATTCCACAGCGTAAGCACAACACCCATGTAGTCATGTTGCCGTGTCACAGCCAAACGACGCTTTTCGTAAGCGGAAATGGCTAAACGGGAACAAGGGACGTAGATTTGCGCTTAGTATAAAGCGTCCGCCTTTAGTTTCTTGATTGGTCAGTTCGCTGGAGACGCCGAAGTCCGCAAACAGGGAGGGACACAGCCAGCACAACTGCTATACCGCTAGTCGCTTCTAGTTATGTGATGTTAGAACACCGTCTCTAAGAGCAGCGTGACTATGTTGAGCATAGAGTGATGGAAGAGTAAAGGTATAGTAATGGAGAATGCAAAATCTTCCTACTTACGCGTCGCGGCAGATTAATGTGGCAAAAATTATACTTTTCGGAGGGGGGGACAAAGAGGCTACAGCGCCGAAACCTACAATGCGTGAAGCTCAAAGTCCAAACTCTAACATGTTATGTTGTAATGTCCCAATTCAGGGTCACGTAGATAAGCTACGGAATTAAGTTTTCTGTATTTACTTCTCATGCTATCTTCTTACTGTGAGAGTAAACACATTCTTTTGCCTAAGCATCACGTCACGAAGCGGTGCAGGTGGACACCTCATACACGACAAATTTTAAAAAATAGTAGCCACACGCCCCGGTCGTCTTTACACCCGGAGAAACTGCTGTCTGTACACACTGGTTAGCAGATCTGGTGGGTAACAGGGCCGTTCTAAACGTTTCCTGGAGGCTTTTCACACTCTGGTCTGCCAGTAGTTTTGGGCTTTCCGTCGCTTTCCGTCTCTTTCCCGCACACAGAAACGCTGACTCAAACAGCGGCGACTGCTGATCCGATGGTCAGGTCTAGCGGAACGATGCAGAGCCGTATTGTGCACCCTTCGCTAGACCTGACCGCCGTATTTGCGAGTGCTCAAAGTACGTTGGTTGGATACAAAATATGGTAATCAAAATAGCAGGAGTGGACAGATTACGTGCCAAGTGGGGAGGGTAGGAAATCATGTACGGAGGGACTTCGTAAATTATGCAGCTCAATCCTTTGTAACGGTTGAAAATCTGACCCATGTTGATATGACACAGTCACCGGACACACCGTATATCTTTATTATTGTTATTATTATTATCTTTATTATTGTTATTATTATTATTATTATCATCATCATCATCACCACCACCACCACCACTACCTTCAACATATAGTCTGTTATACGTTAGGTTCATAGCCTCTTCCAAAGCGTATTCTGCACAGGCAGCGAACTAGTGCTTCATCTTTCAATTTCCCTATCTTCTTGGTTCATTAAAGCCAGTCGGCAGCTGCTTACATCTTCCTCCTTGTCTCCCCGTCACGGATACTTTCTTTCTGTCTTCCCCCCAGTAAAGTGTTTTAGAAGACAGCTCCTACCAAGATGCTACCAACCCAGTTAGTCCCTACGTTTTACTGTATGATATTCCTTTCCTCCTTGACTCTATGCCATACTTCTTTATTTTCCACGCGATCTTTCCGACTGGTCTTCTCCCTCCTCCTCCACCACAACATTTCACAACTTCCCAGGTATCTCTGATCTACTTGCCGAAGTCTCCAAGTATCAGCACCATACAAAGCAATGCTCCGAATGTAGCATTTTACTAATTTATTGCTTAAATTTAAGTTCAGTTTGCTGGTCTTATACATGTTACATCATGCGTTTTCAGGCTACCTAAATAGTTGAAATATTCCACACTCTCCAGTTGCTTTTTATCTTTCACAACCTGTACTGGAGATGGTTGTCCTAAGAACCTCTTTACCTTAGATTTGACCACATTCACTTCTATTCCGCAGCTTATTCCAACTTCTATTATTCTATCAATCATGCCCTGCAGTACCATTCCTTCCTTAACCAGTAGCACAAGCTATTCTGTGTATTTCTATCCTGCACAACCGCGAATCAACCGGTTGTCTCTGGAAATTATACCTAGAGATGCGGTGGAGCAGCGCGTGAATATTGTTACACCTATCATGCGGCGGGGCCGCAGCTAGTTTTAATATAAGACAAGGTACCTTTATAATACCCGTCAATGAATTTTAAGTTTAATCCACCAAAGAAACACACAATGCCGAAGTAAATGACAACAACTTGAATGGAACAATAAATGAGGACTGCCACCTACAAAAGGGTGGAACGACGAAAATTCTCTGTTTCTTATAGCTTGATCGTAACGAAATTAAAAACTGATTAAATGTCTGAATGAACGGAAAGTACAGAAGTGCAATGAATTAATAAACAGTTTTCCAAGACTTTACGTAACCCTTGAGCACCACCTCGAAGAGAGTTTGAAGCAAGTTGAGTTAAATATATTGCACATAAAGCTCCATGAAACTAGACCTGGACTCATCGTAAGAGAGGGTAACAATATTCACACCAAAGTCCACGGCCTCATCATATACTTCAACAATTAGGAAACGACTCACTCACCAAGGTTTCCACAAATAACAATGCAATTTGATCCGTTCGTACATGTTACAGCCGTAGAGCAGTATTATAAAATCACAGTTTTACTAAATATTCACGCCATGAACTTGAGAAGTTCTTGAAAGATAGCCACAAGGATCACGCTACAATGCAGACCGATACACAGGTACCTTGACTGTTTCATAATGACAGGAGTCACTACCATCTGACGCAAATAAAGTCAACTACAAGAACAATCTGGTGTAACACGCATACATGAGGATGAACGCAGCTGCAATGGATGGTAATTCAAGATTAAGTTGTGAACGAATAATTAAAACATATAAATGACACAATGCACGATGACAGCTTCGTCCATCATCGCTGTAGTGCAGAAAATAAACAGCAACAACAAAACGACTAAAAGATATTTTCCGTATTCTCCATCATAGCTTGCATTCTCAGCGCACAAGGCAATAGGAAACGAAAACAAGACGGAAAAAAATGAAGGGTCGTCTATTGTTACCGATTCAGGGAAGATCTCACGTGGATCCAAGAGACGCTACAGTCAATACTAAAGTAAGCCGTTGGTTCTGAACAGCACTGCAAGCCGCCAGAATACCAATCGCATAGCGCGTGGTACAAAAGATGCAGTTCCTTTGAAGCCGAAACACCAAATACATAACATTTAAAAATGAAACACACGCTCATACAACTCAGCACAGGAAATAAAATAGTACAAATAAAATTAATCAGAACACTGTAGCAGTTTTTATATTTACGGAAATGGAAGTAAAGACCATCTAGCTAACGGCACTGCGTCAAATCTCAGGATGCGTCTCTGCGAGGCTTAATTTATGGAAAGTTTGCTGAACAGTTTTGAATTAAAAATATTTTTTTTCTGACTGATATTTCAATAATTCACATCAAACAGTTTACTAAATCTTTAAGTCTGCGATGTGAGTTATCAATCGATATAAAAATAATTAGGACGCAGACGCAATGATACCAACTTAATTGTTGCAATTTATTCTGTTACACTAATGGTCCAAGCGCCAGGAAGGAGTCCTTCGAATTGTGTTAGCGCCCGATGAGCTCAGTCTATCCAATGGCATGATCTATAAGTGTCGGGTTTTCAAATTCCAACAGCGGAATGCAGTTTTTGATTAACTTTCTGAACTATTAAATAATCACCCTGCGCATATGGCAAGACGTATCGCGTTCCATAAGCCACTCAATGCCGACTTTCACAAATACGTGTTGGTCCAGTCGTTTAGATATGTTGGTTCGTGCGCCTGGTAGGGTCAACACTGAAGTCAAGGGGTTTTCAAAGACAGGAACCGAATCTGAGCTACAACATACAGGCAGAACATGTGACAAGAATGACAACAGAATTAACTATACGGACATACCTGACCACACACCTCAACGAACAAGACAATGGGGAAGGTTGTGAGGAAATAAAGACACTCAGCGCTTATAAACTGCGAATAAACATAACCAACATGTCTACACCATGCAGATGACGACGATGTTAATGACCAAATTCAGCTTCCACCGCACAAAAAATACACGCCCCCTTTGCATACACAAACCATTTACTGTTCAGATAAATACAGGACTGTAACAGCGAACAGAAAAATTCACACGCGGGCCTACATTATGTGGACAAAACGTAGAGGTTTTGAATGTTAAACGATGCGGTCAAATAGTTACAAATATACTGTACAAGGTTAAGCACAAATGGTTCGAACAGTAACGTCCTGAAATTGCATTCTGGACGTCCATGTCTCGTATCAAGGACACGCCTACTACCCTGAATGTGGTTTCTTGTGGTTTGCTCCAGGACTGTCGGGCAAATTCCGTCATTAAATAACCTACAAATACAACATACATACAGCAGCATTTAACAAACCATCACATCAACTACAGCGCAAGTTTATTTCTTATTTCTTGTAGTCACGTCAAAATACAATGCAAAAGGAATTTAAAGTATCCATAGTTTGTTATTAGAATAATTTTACTAACTTAGAGTTACAAAATGACATCTCACTCTGAAGAAAGAATATAAACAGGAAGAATTTTAAGGTAAGGATCAGGCACGATTTAAGTGAGAACACTGCAGAATGCAAGACATAATTAACGCAAGTCACTCAATGCATTTCTATGCCACTGCAGTCCGACCAGCTGAATCAAAAACAGCTTCATACCTTAATATATCTTCCCACTTACGTTCATGTATCAGGATTTGTTACCTTTCATTTCAGTTTCCCCATCGCAACTCTGCACGCTTTTAAAAATTTAACACACAAACGGCGGGGGAAAGAAGAAGAAGAAGAAGAAGAAGAAGAAGAAGGGGGGGGGGGGAACAAATACAAAAACACACATTGCTACGACGTCTTTCCTTTCACTGTGGCAGGCTGAAAGGCCTACGCCGAACTGTTCTAGTAAAGAATTAATCTAATCATTCTTAGATTGCTGTCGACTAGAATGTGCGAACGCATATTAATCGTGGTTCATTCCTTGCCATTTGCAGGTTACTATCCTACGGGATGTGACGCCGTGTAGTCTGGTAGAAAGTTACCGAAGCTTTGAAGGAACTGCAGCTTTCGCCTTCAAGTACCCTGAATAAAAAAACGGCAGGTTCTTCCAAACGATCGTAAATTTCTGCCACACTAAACCATTGTAACATAAAATCTCACCTTGATACTTACTTGCAGGGACATAGAAAAGCCACAAACACCTAAGTCAGGATTGTAGTTTGTCCAAGTCGAACTTGAACTGGGAACCTCTCCTGAATACGTTAGCCAGCAAACCACAACGTTACGTAAAAAGTACACGGAAACCAGACGTGTCAACAAATAGCAAAAGCATGACTAAAATTATCCCATAGCGATAGAGGCTAAATTCATACGAGAAATTTAAAGTTACGGAGGTTATTCATGTAGTCTATAGTTTGTTATAGGTGTGCTGGTTCGCCAGCGTGTCGGTGATGGCAGTGTCAATATTTGCCCATATTCCTGATAAGGCGAAGCGCGACTGTTGATTTGGGATACACGTCTTACAAATGCCAGCCAGCTTAGCCTGCCCTCTGTATGACATACTTTACAAATACAGGGAACTGCTTGGCCGCGCGGCAGAACTTCAGGCAGGAAAGCAGAAAAGAAGAGATAAATAAGAATAAAAAGCAGACCTTGAGATTTTATACATGTATAAACAGACGCACAGTGTGTAAGATCAATTACCTAGTTATATGGCTTCGAATGATACACCTAATGAATTAACACCTTGAAGACCCATGCTCGTTCGCAGTACATAAAAATACAGTACAAAGAAATAAAAAATAAACCAAGAAATACACGGAAGAGAAAATAAATGGAGAAATAAAAGAGAAAAAGAATAAAAATTCTTCACACATCTTCCTGATTAGGCCAACACAACCAGAAACTCATTTCCTATTGCAGGGGCGTTCAATTTCTTTGTTAGCAGTGGGCCATATGACGAAAAGTTCATAAGTGAGGGTGGGTGGGGGGGGGGGTCACGTAATTGTTTTATTGATACGAAACGTATGGTAGAGACCGTTAGCTACTCAAAAATTTGCACATTTTAAAAGCAACACAAAAGCGGCGGACAGGGGGTCCGGCCTTACTGGCCCATTGGGTCATACGCGCAAGTTATATTAGTAAAAGAAATGCCGGTAGAAACTGTTAGGTGGATCGTATGTTGCATGCGCCAATCACAAGGGTACACTGACAAGCTACCGTCATGTACAGTAGGCCTACCATTGTAGGGTACCCACGGCGCATTCAAGAGGGCCAAATGTCTTGCAGTCTCGCAAGTTAAGCCTGACAAACATATTCGGTAGTGTGTCGTATAATGAGTGTCAAGTACTTCTGCTTTAGCGAAATTAATCATCGCCGACTGAGTCCTTCAATTTTAATTTACTTGGCAATACACAGAAGACAAGCCTGAACCTCTGACTATTCAACGAATGTCAATTTATATTCGAGAAATAGGGTGGGGGCAGGAGAATGTTGCAGTAAGCTACAACATTCTGTAATTTTGTTTTGTTTTCCAGTTAAAGAGATGGGGTGAGACCGGATGAAATGGAAAGATTAATTAACGCGTAATTATTTTTGTTCAAGAACAAGCGAAACAAAAACCCAGGGAAGAAGAAGAGAGAGAGAAGGGAAGAATTCTCATCCCGCCATCATAGAAAACTAATTAACTGCTGGTTCTATAATAAAAACGCTTTTTGGCCTTACATGACTGTCTATGCAAGGATGAATTTTTAACAGGAATTCTCTCACTGAATGCTGACAGAGATGTAGCTGCCAAGCAATAAGCAGCGTCGTCAGTGACGTAAGAGACACTTTTCAACCTACATACAGCTTCTACCGCGGCAAGGTAATTATTGTCGTTTGAACAGTTTTGTAGCTACTTTCCTCCTGTCTCTAAGCAAGGTGGTTTTGAAAATAACATCCGCTTGACACAAATTAACACAAAACATCCTATGTTCTTGTAATCGTGAGGATCTCTAAAACTGCAAATGCACGGAACTGAATTCTGGAATTTATTGTTTTGAAATTCGGCCAGGTTACGTTTAGTCCGAAGCAAGACTTTCATGTTCATCTCAGTCTTATCAGTGAAATACTACGCCAATGATTTAAAATTGTTCAAGACTATCTACTTTAAAATCTGCATTTACATACTGTTCATTAACATCCTTCAGTTTCAAAATCACTACAGTTAAATTTTTAAAGTATTTACTTTTCTATGGTCTCCGTAATTTTCACTCCTGTGAAGATCTCACATCTTATTTAGCAAAACTGTTACATCAAGTGTTCTGGAAAACAGACTGGCAGACTGTATAAAAGATCCAAAGAAGTCCCAACACTATGCCTCTTAAAATATACTATTACTTCCCATCAGGTTCGTTCCAAAAGATGATAAATTACACAGCACCTGTATCTCCAAACCAAATCTGTAGTAGCGAACAATCAACACCGGGGACAAGTACTGTTTGTTGCCCATCTCCCCGCAAGAGCAGCACTTCCCCTATGCCGGGAGATTGGCCCTGCATCGCCCACTTAAAGAATGAATGCGACGCAAGAAATTATGTATTGTTATTGAAAGAAATTTGCAAAGGAAATACGCTCCGGACAGGTACCGAAATTAACGGCGGAAAACTGGCTACGCTAGGACTTGGATTGAAGGCACAGTAATGACACGGCAACTATGTGGGTTGTGGTCTCCGTTCTTCTAGTTAATTGGTCTACGTGGTCTCGAAACGTTGGGAATCAATTACCTAGTTACACAGCGCCACATTCAGAAGAAGCGAGAGCTCAATTACACCGCTGTGAAGGTCTAGAAACTCGCACATTTGGGTTGCATTTACGTATGAAGGTGGGGCAGGTGTATTTAATGAGTCATTGTATTTTATATTCCGACCATCGACATAATTAAATACGCAGGAAATAAAGTAGTCCCTGTGTTTGATTAAGCACCATGCCAATGACACACACGAACGGAGGTATAACTCCATGGCACCAGGTGGAGTTCGGTGGTAAGCTTCACACCCCGGGCGCTTTATCTACAAGGAAAGGGCCCACTTAACCTGGCTGGGTTCCAAAGCCGGTTGGTTGCTTTTGGAAAAACAGACAAATCTCCCGCCCCTGCGGTGAATCGAACCTCAATTCCTCAGTCCTCCAGCACGTTGCCTCATTAGCAGAGTCATGCGCCTCATAACATTATTCACCAGTGGACAATACCTGTGCCAGTTAAATCCAACTTAAAATCCTACAGCTAATTTCTTTCAGATGAATTTAAATAGCATGTTCCTAATCGCAGTTATGCCTATCACGCGGTCCGTTCCCATCAAGTGTCCCTGCTCAAAAACTTCCCAAATACTTTTTCGGTTCCGGACAGGTTTCCGTTTATCAAAGTAGCCGAACGTATAAATAAAATAATGTTCCAGAACAGCCCCCACAAAAACCAACGAATGTATGCGCCAAGTCAGTAGGTCGTAATTCATGCCACATATGCGCATTATATACCGCCTCATATCTACACTATACTGCCACTGAGCGGTAAAATTAACCTTATTTTCTTCCCTTCCCTACACTGCATAATACGACGCACATATTTCGTTGAAGATTGAGGTTTACTTTCCACTTGTGACAGTGAGGTTACTTCTGCGCTAAACAGCAGGAAATACAGTACGCCACAAAGTTACATGAACAACTGACTACAGTTATTAAAGTACAGCATTTACTATTCAATGTGCGGATTTTTCATTTCTGTATCTGCCTTCAAATAGTTCTTTTTTTCTTTTTACAGGCAATTTAAGCTACATTCATTTTCACTACAGACTCTTTGGATCAGACAAATATTCCGTTAAAAGAAGGGCTCTGACGGTATGTAGAACCTGCATTAAGCAACCTTGTTCTGTGTAATCCACAGTATAGGTTACGTACGCCTGTACAGTGACTTCATTCAGACTTGTGACCCTGTAGGGAATTATCGGCTGCACAATGATATATGACAAACATGTTACAAAGCGATACGTAACATCGGCAAAAACCAGCCCGCCTTTAATAGAACCGGCTTCATAAACAGCCATAACCGAAGGGAAGACTTTGTGTAACATCACCACTGGTTTGTGGTACCGATTATTATTCCAGACGATAATCCGTTGACAATCCACAACCTCCGCCCTCCCCTCACCTAAATTTTTCCACCTCACAAGGCCGCTGCTGAGTCCAAAACAGCTGGTGATTCACTAACCGGTCAAGTTCCTCGTTATGTAATTATCTCGGCACGCTTGTGACATAAAAAGTGGCACGAAGGCCAAAACAGGGTGATAATGAAGTCATACAGTGAAAGCTGCATGGGTCATACAACGTCACTGTCTGCGTGAAACAAGGCCATCCCTCTCACAGCCGACAGCTTGAAGATTCGCCCCTCGCCTTCTGAGCTACTTCATTCTATTTCACGTTAAGAAAATTCGATTCCATGAGATTAAATAAATCTGCATTTGTAGGCTTCTTTCATTCTGTGCCCACCCCCCCCCCCCCCCCCCCCCCCCCCCCCTTCCCCCTCCTTTCTTTCTCCCCCTACCTCACCCATGTTTCTCTCCTCTTCTTTCTATTTACTA
>Ga0123355_10008701_pt1 | contig 15347 bp, 17 predicted proteins | sample TergutEmb28metaG_3_FD_89872 | JGI IMG/M metagenome (GOLD analysis project Ga0123355, IMG submission 89872) | Embiratermes neotenicus P1 segment gut microbial communities from Petit-Saut dam, French Guiana - Emb289 P1 | ecosystem: Host-associated > Arthropoda: Insects > Digestive system > Gut ... | reverse complement strand
GTCAAGAAATTCCCCGCATTTCACGGAACCCGAAGGTTCATTACCGCACTCACAAGCGTCCGCCACCTGTCACTATCCTGGGCCAGCCCAATCCAGTCCATATACCCACACCCCACCTTCTGGAGATCCATCCTAATATTATCCACCCATCTCTCGTAAATACATTACATAACGAAAAAGAAACATAGGCACTGCTGCCAGTTTCTGGTCATATTTTTGCATACTGCGAACAGTACCATCTGTTGCTAGCGGTTTGTAAGAAACATACGTCAAGATTGAAGAATAAGCTTTGGTATTTCGTAAGCCAGCCTGTTTTATGGGTCTTATGTCTTAAGTGTTAGGTTGCAGACGGAGGGACAGACCCCTGGATATTGAAGAAAGCTAAAAAATTATCAATATGTAGGATTGGACCTCCGCAACTGGATGATACTGTACTGCACCTGGTATTTATACGTTGGACTAACAACTCTTCGTAGAGAAATATAATATTATAGAATATCAGTCGTCTGTTTTATGAAATAACTCTAGGGAGTACATTGCGGTTCAGAAGGAGGTTAGAGAAAATTACTACTCAGTAAGGAGACATAAGACATTTACTCCTCATCTTGATATGATAATGTTATTAACCCAAGGAATGTAAATTGGGTGGGAGAAGTGGCATGTCTATAGGAGGTGAGACGTTCCATGCATTTTGTCTGTGATGTGTCAAACTAAGAGCTTATGTGGGGCAACTATAAGTAATAGAAGGATAACATTAAGCTGGAACGTAGGCAAGATTATACCGAGATGGACTGAGAGTAACCGGTCCAAGATAGAATTCATAGGCGCTGGTTTTTACATTTAAGTACAGTATTGAATCTTTTGGGAACTTTCTTACCCAACTGAGGAACTGGTAACGTCTTTAAGGCGTGCATTGTACCATAAAGGTAATTAGTTTCTTCATCTAATATTCATAACACAGAACAAGTAATAATAATGTTGTACCTCGATGTGAGCGTTTGTTCCAGCCCTGTCCAACAGAGTGTGCTGTTTGACCTCGTCGCTAATCATCAACTTATGACCCATAACTTTACAAATTTCTGGTCAAATATCTTTGAACTCATCAACGGACCATGTTTACGGCGCGCATATATATATATATATATATATATATATATTCTGTTAGCATATACAGTCAAGTATAGTGTTAGCAGCGTTGGGCGATTAGGCAGTGTAAGTAGCCTCGTTCCGTCGTCCACTGCTATTACCTTATCTACAGCTATGCTCGGGGCGCATTAACAAGACCAGGCGTTATACCACATTCATTTCCTGTCGATCTGCACCTCTCCCCGAGCGTCATATCTCGTAAAGCGACGAACTAACACGTTAAAATAACACTTTCATCTAACCATGAACCATGTGCTTGAAGCAGGAAATAGACCCTAAAGCATATGGAAGAAAATGCACAACGAGTTCTGTCACAAAATGAAACTGCAGATCTGCTCCTCTGTCCACCGTGGCAAAGTTCTGTGCTTCTCCATTAGATTTATTCTTTTGATTTCTGTTCTGCTGTTCCAAAGCGAAAATAAATTATTACCTTTAGGCTAAATGTAAAGTGAAAAATTGTTCGTGTGCGTGCCTTGAAGGCACTAGGTGGTGGCTAGCAGGATCAGTACGGAACGTCCTGATCCTGCTTGCAAGCTGTCAGCAAACCTATATGACATATACCATTGCTGTGTGTACAGTGAAAAACTCCTGATGATGTACAGAGGAACTTTCCGAAACATGTAGAGTTTTATTTCAAAATAAATTTGCGAAATTAATGCATCTAGTTGGTTTTATTATAGGAATTTATCACGATGTACGGTCACCTGAACGTCATATTTATTGTGTTATTTAATGAATCGCGTGTGTTTGTGTTTGCGACGCAATGTTCAATGTTTTTAACATGATTTGAAGTTTAAAGTTGTCTTTTATGACGCCCCACTCTTTTGGAAATGTTAGACTTCTTAGTCGTTTGCTTGGAGAAACAGGCTTATACATTCATTGTGATGGAACTAATCACGTGTTTTTAACTGAGAGTTGTGCACTTTCCATCGGATACAACAAATTTGTTATATTTAATAATTTATAATAATAATAATAATAATAATTATTATTATTATTATTATTATTACTGCAGTTGAGTTTTCAGCCGGTGGCAGTAGTCCTTACACTAGTACAAACAAAACTAATAAGCATCAAATATATATAAACGAAACAATACAAAAACACAGTACAAATAATACACAACACAGTAAATTTAAGTACACATATTGCTAGAACACCCACATAATTGTCAAAACACCCGCACATTACCAAACACACACGTACACACAACTGCACATTACAAAACAAGTTAAAACAACCGCCAGTACGAGTTAACTGGTTTCGGTCGTATTTTGGCGCCTTCACGCGTTTACATACATTATCTGAAACGAAAGTGGACATGCGTTAGAAATATTTTGTAATTAGTAAGATCTCACAAAATGACAAATGTTATCATAATGTAGCGCTGCATGTTCGCTGTGTGTTCTGTATCGTCTGGTTTTGTATCGAAAGCATACCGCACTGTTTCCGCAATTGTTAAAAATTTGGTGTAAACTTTATTCTGTTTGGCTTTTTTTTGGTATTAATTTGACCGGCTTCCTTGTGTATATATATACCTATATATGTATATATATATATGTATATGCACGCTGTTCTCTTCATTTCAAGGATATCAAACCGTATCATTTTTTTTTCTTTTCTGACGGTAAATATTTTGTTCCATTGTGTGGAGAGCTGTAATTACTGTGTTGCACGTGTGATTCTTGCTTACCGTCCCCTATTCCTTGTTGTTTGCAGTACGCCAGACAACTAAATACAGAAGGAATATGCGTTGAAACGAATTTGACATTCTGATGACCGTGCATCGTGATATATTCTTATAATAAAACCAACGCGAAGCACTAATTTCTCAAATTTATTTTTGGAATAGGACTCTACATGTTTCGGCCAGTATCTATGTCCATCATCAAGAGTCTAGCGCTGTACACACAGCAATAGGATGGAATCCTGATCCCGCTAGCAACAGTCAGCATACCCTGTATGACCTATACCTATTGCTGTGTGTACAGTGCTAGACTCCTGGTGATGGACAGAGATAATGGCCGAAACATGTAGAGTCCTATTCCAGAAATAAATTTGAGAAATTAGTGCTTCTCGTTGGTTTTATTATAAGAATGCGATTATACGTTATAATGGAATTTGTAAATTTCGTGACATCTCACTGGTCACAAAATATTTCTAACGCATCTCTACCTTTGTTTTAGATCATGTTAATCACTGCCTGAAATGGCCAAATTATGACAGAAAAATGTGGCTTGTGTTATTAATATAATAACTTGTTGTGTGTGACGGAAATTTAATAAAATATTGTAATTTATGGTACGTGTCCGGTATGCCCGCCCCTATCTCAGGCCTATTTGATTCAGTTGACAGATGGCCACGAATCTGGGCACGATATCGTATTACCAGAGGACAGCCCGACCTCATGAACTTAAATTTCTAGTGATCGATAATTTCAAATTATTGACCGTGCTAGTTTCAGACCTGGTAGCCACTCTGATGGCACTTTTACTGGTCTTTTTTTTTTTTTTTTTTTTGATTGAGGGTGAAAATCGTTGTTATGTTATTTACTTTGGTTCCCTGTGTACCTGTTGTACCAGCTACTGATGCCAGGTATGTAAGGGATATCGGTTGGAATACAGTTGATATTGAAGAACTGAAATACTTGGGAACAAGCATGCCTTATTACGATTTTTTGTACTACAAAACCCCACCTATCATTTACTTAACGTTGCGCCTCAAATTTTTAGTTCCATTAACCTTAAAAAGCATCCAGTGTTGGTGATTTAAACATTTTTTGAGCCCTTCATTTGTTTCCATACTTTCGGTCAACCTGACGTCCCTCCAAATGTATATTTTAGTTCAGTTTGCTGGCGATGACAAACCATGGCTGTAGAGACGCTGGTCTTGTACCACGACAATTTGTGAACGAGGTGCATGCTGTGCGTGCGTTTTTTTTTTTAACTTTGTCCTAATATTGCAAATGTGACGACGTTGCGTATCTTATGACATTACTAATTGAAGATTTAACCTGCCGCCTTGTGTACTAATTGAAATGACATATTAGAATATGCCAGTTAATAATTAAGCATGGTATATTATTATTGATAATAATAACTCCGTAGATCAGAGTTCTTTTTGAAAAACAAATCTTTTCTCTGACTGTGAAATTCCCCGAATTCTGTGGAAACAGAAAGAAAAATATAATGCAATTATTTTGTAGTGTCAGGTTTTTCTTGCCCCTCTACACAGACCGGAAAGACGCATTTGAAGGGGGTGAAAAAAAATCTCATGAGATGTGCCAAGAATTTATTATTACGACACTCCCACGTCCACGTCTGTCTCTTGCGCTTCCTTCTTCCATGATGTGCTGACATGCTTTGTTTTTGCTTAACCGTGCTGCAGTTTTAGCCCTTACTAAATACCCTATCCCTGAACATTCATGTCTGCATTACCAAGTTTTTTCCGCTATTCTTTTAAGTAATGTCGCCGCCATTCGCTGTTATGGTATTCCTGCTGTATGTAGAGATGACGGTCCTGTGGGAAGTGACTTCTTGTACTTGTAGTTTTATAGATAAGTCCCTACATTTTGGAGGGCACGAGGCAGCGCAGTTGATTGTGGCACTTCGCTTCAAGCCCAAAGGTCGCTGGTTCGATTCCTACGGTTTCACTGGAATTTTTTATTGCCCTAATCCTTCCCGCCGCACTATGGCCCTGGAGTCGACTCAGTCTGTAACAGAAATGAATGCCACGAATATATCCTGGGGAGTAAAAGCGGCCGGTCCGTAGGGCTGACATCCTCATCACCTTCATGTTCCGACTGTCTGGAAATCTGGGATCCTCAATTTCCTGGAACCCTCAGTGTCTGTACAGGCCTGTAAATTGCGAAATACGACTATTAGCTTCGTCATGTCCGTCCATCCGTCTGTGCGCATGGAACATCTTTGCTCCCACTGGAAGAATTTTCATGAAATTTTACATTTGAGTGTGTTGCGAAAATTTGTCGAGAAAATTCAAGTTTCACTAATATTGGACAAGAATAAAGGGCACTTTATACGAAGACCAATATACATTTTCTATCGTATCGCAACAAATATGTACAATAAAGAATATTTCGGGCAAAAGTTGTAAAACTCGAAACACACATTGCATATTCAATATTTTTTTTTTTTTTTTTTCGAAAATCGTGCCACTTGTGAGATAATGTAATAAAATGTTGTAGAGCGGTCCAGGCCACAGATGACCATATGGCGCATGTGCTTTGCATGCTGGATACCTGAGGCTACAAATACACACTCAGGTTGTGTAACACTCATAGCTCTTTCACTGCAATAATGGTTGCATGAACGCGCCTCGATGTGACTTTATACCTACATTGCCTGGGAGGGATTTACCGGCCCCTGTTCAGGTTAGAGGAGGTTCTGAGGCAGGAGGCACCTACAGGCACCTACACAGCATATTACACGGCGCTTACATTCAACAAGATTGTAATCTATATAAGCGTTGCTCTGAGAATCTGAAAGCTCTTACATTCAGGAAACATATACGGCAATTAGCGAGTTCCTTTAACACTGAAGTGTTGTCAGTTGTAAATGTTAGTGACTTTATTCGAAGTTCGAGTAAAGAGGGAAATTCTGTTGAAAATAAAACTTCGTTAGTGACACTTTAATTGAAAGTACTGCCTTCATATCTCGTCAGAATTTTAATGCTATAAGAACTTCTGAATTAAAAATGTTTTCTTTCGAAAGAAAAGAAGCTCGGAATGATCCCCTTATTGATCCTCTGGAGCAGGGAATCGCACCAAAATGGCGACAATTTCCATTCTGTTATTAAATAAAGGTCTTGTTTCCGGGAATGTTTTGAAATTACATTACTGCAAAAAGCTGCCAGTCCTCATCCCCCCACCCCCATCCCCTTTCTCTGCGACACCCGCGTCGGCAGTCTGCCCTGGAATTAAATAAAATTACAGTCTGACATGTTGTGTATGGCATCTCCAGTTATGATAAGAGAAGTTTATTACGATGCTCCGAGTATTTTGTAATTTTCATTTTGAACTTCATAAATCCTGCAACAAGATTATGGCATTACCAAGGGTGTGGAGACAGTAATTTATATCCTACTCTGATCACCACGAAGGGGTACGTGGGAAGGGTTGTGTGTGTGTGGGGGGGGATTGCATTGTATGTTGTACGTACGTGCTGGTACCTGTTTATTGGGAGAACTGCTTCGATCCCCGTCACTGTGTACCCTTTGACGCTCCATCTATGCTAACAAGTACATTCGCTTAGCGTTCTGTATACAGTGCGCCCCATCTCTTAGTCCTCCGTTCATGTAATTAACCGGTTCATTACCAGTGACGACTGTACTGTCGGACCCATGCTACCCATGACAATCCGCAAGAATAATTGTATTTTTTTTGGGAGGGGGGAGGAGGGACCATGTATATTAAATTTTAACGACCTTTCCAACCTGTTTTAACATCACTGAACTCTTTTTTTGACCAGACGCTCGGATAACATATTTCCTTTGATACTCGGAGTAAGCGGCGATGGTGTTGCCATCTACCATTAGCCAGATGTTCGTTGTAAGAGCGAAGCAGTGTTTTGTCTGCAGTGGGAACTGGGTTTCTAAATACTCTGTGTAAGAACTTGCAGGCTTCACTGCGGAAGCCAGGGTTCGATCCCAAGGCAGGCCATGTGAGATTTTTAGTCGAAGGTATGTCCCTCGGACATTTTTCTCCAAGTACTTAGGTCTTTCTCTGCCACTGTCATCCCATCAGTGCTCCATACTCATCCGCATGCACACGTTGCTGGTGGTGAATTTCCACAAAAAAAAGTTTTTCTTATTTCGGGGGGGGGGGGGGGCATTGGAAAGAAAGTGCTTTCACTCCTTTTTTCAGGCTTATACCAAGGCCGTGCCTTTGCTCAGGCATTTAGTCGCTGGCATAGTACTGCGTTGCCGGGCTTGTCCGCGTGAGATTTGTTGTGGACAGAATGGCAGAGTGACAGAGTGTCCGGGTACTTCGGTTTTCCTCTGTCAGTGTAATTTCAGCGATGCTCCGTATTTATCTTAATTGTCATGGTGCTGCTCCCAGGGCAAACGGTCCGAACCTTGGAGCCTTCCGACAAAGACTTCCTTTCCGGAAGTCGATAATGGATGGATGAATGGATGGATCGTGCTGTTCGCGTTAGTGGTGTGGTAATTTACACTTCTGTGACCGAATGATTATCCAATATTATGAAGTTTCAAGGTTTGTTGACATTCTGCGTAGTTTCTTCCATTATATTAGAGTAATTGGCATTTGAATGCAGAAAACATGGTTCCTTCCACCGTTACAAAGTCCAGGAACGTTTTCAAGCCCCGTACGTTCTTTTACAGGGCTACAAACTTAATGCGATGTGAATCGAAACGTTTATGACGCATTTGTCGGACGGAAGGAAGATCTTCTTTCGACTGTACCAAATTTCAGAACGTTGCTACTGCAGAAGGCTAGGAAAAATGATTAACAGAAGCAAAAGTATACGTCCGTTATGTTACGTGTTTTTTACCGATGGGAGGCAGGACCATTCGTCCAGCAATTGGTCCCTCGACTGCAGAGTTGACGACGGGGAACTGGGGTTCGATTCCCTGGAGGATCACATACATTACTTCCCTCCACAGTGTTTTGTACGAGGCACTTATCCCACGCAGAGTCTGTTAAGCGTGCCCTGGGAGTTTGTCCCCGAGGGTAAAGTGGCTGAGGCTGTAACCCTAGTACGTACCGCCACCAAGTGCCGAGCTGAAGCAAGCATAGGCTGTAGTTGTGGGCCTACTTGCACTTATCATGTGTCTGGATAATGTACTGCTTAGTTAATCACATAGTGTATACATACACGGTTGTGTTTTTTGTGGTTGAACTCTAATGACGAGATTATGTGAAGATTTTAAAAACCGTCGGGTTCCATACAGGGGTGCTGATAAGTCCTCAGCCCGACCAGGAAGGAAACAAGCTAATGTTTCTGTCAGAATGGCGTGAATTTCCTTCGGCGCCTTGCCTTACAGGAAAAAAGAAAACTTGATGACAGCTCGCGTCTCGTTGTTGTTGTAATCGCACGCGTCCCTGACATTCTTCCGAGCTTATTTCCTTCCTGGTCGGGCTAAGGACTTATCAGCACCCCGGTATAGATTTGAAATGTCTTCGTCATTTTCTCTGTGTCTGCTTCTGCAAGAAGGATCCTCCAGTGTGGAGTTTCGTCAGTCAACGTCTCTGTACGTTACACATTTAAATTCCACTTCGAAATCTTTGTGCCTCCAAATTGCATTAATTCCCTGAACAAAAGGTCAGATCTGACTTCTTGAGAATTGATTTGTCCTTCTGTTCTTAATATTTCATGATTATGGGAATAGTCTGGCTACACTAAATGCTCGCTTACTACGTTTGGTAGTACAACAACCTATGTCCAGAAAGTTCCGAGACTGAATTATTACAGACAAACCAGCAATATCCGGCCAGTTCTGTTGCCACGGGTGGTAGGTAGGATTATGCTCCTACCGCTGCGCTATTTCGACATGGTCAGACCTGCATTGCTGCTTGCTGCGAGTGTTCTCGATTGTGCATCCTGAGACGTATCAGTGGGCAGTTTAGCCGCGCCAAAGGACGAGCAAAGATTGAACATTGAGTTCTGTGTGAAGCTTGGGAAAAGTGCCACTGGAACTTACAACTTAATAAAGCAAGTGTACGGTGATGAATCGTTATCACGTGCACGCGTGTTTCAATGGCATAGGCGTTTTCGTGAAAGACTGGAGACAACAGAAGATGTTGCGAGATTCGGCCGTCATCCGCCATGCGTACTCCCAAGAACACTGAGCGCGTCCGAGACCTTTTGCAACAAAATTGTCAAATTACCGTCCGAATGTTCTCAGAGTTGCTGTACATCAGCAAGACGGCCAGCCACGAAATTTTGCATGTGGATCCTGGCAGCCCGGCTGTCGTAATTAGATTTAGTTGTGTTCTCTTCTCTTTCGCTTTATTGCAATCGACGTATGTCGCATGCGCTTCTCAAACTGTAAGCAGCTGATCGTTTGTGGTTCAGAATGGAATTTCGGAACCTCGCCAGTGTTATCAGCTGCTACACTCCATTCTACAGAGTGATCTACGAATTATGGGCATTACTGCGGGAGATGATTTCGTGGGCCTTTGTGATCAAAAACGTTCATAAAAACATGTTCCCAATTTTGGACGGTTACAGAGTTATGGCTGCTTGAAACTTAGAATTGAATGTCAAGATTACTGAAAATAGATGTAACAAAGTAATGAACAACATAATACCCAATAAATGTAAAGTATAAATTGAACTTAACTTCCTGAAGTTGTCTTCAGTTTCCACTGACCTGTGCTTTAAGCGGGTTTTGGAAAATGCAATTGCCGGCCGCAACTCAAACTGCCGCACACTTGTGAACAGCGCTAGTTGCAACTGCCGCTGTCTCAGCTGGTTCATGGTCGTGTAATACGAATTGCGCGCGCAGTATAAACGAAGGCGTTTATGACAATTAAAAATATTAATTACTCCTTAACTGTTGAGAATAGAACCCATACCGATATTTACTTTTTTGATCATACAGACTAGGGAAATCGTCTGCTGCGTCAATGTATGTAAGTCATGGGTCACACTGTGCCTGCCATTGCTTCTCGTCAGCGACCCTAGGAGTCTATAAACTGCAGAATCCTGTGTTATTCTTTTGTACGGGCCAGCTATACTTTACCTCCTCTCTCCATACGACACGAAAGAAACACATGTACCTTAACCCCACACTATGAATTGTAGGGACGTGGGGTTATCGTTCTAGATTTCTTAATGCTAATACAGGTCTTCCTGTCATTTTACCGCCTGAAACGAGGTCCGCTTTAAGGCTATCACATTTTAGGCAGCTGCTTTGGGTTTACGGTTCGCGTGGGGTGAGGGGTGGCGAAGGCTGGTTGTATTTCAGATTTTGTGCCCAACATATTTTTAGTGTAAATTCTTTCATTTATCTGCCAGCACTGTCAGGTCATCACTACGCCTACGTAGGGCCCTGAAGTTTGTTTTTGCGTTGAGCCCAACTGTGTCGTATGTACCCATTTGATATGAAACTGGATGGACCCTACACGGGATGATGGGAATCGAACTCCACTTCCACGTAGCGCGAACTCAACTGTACCTACTCATGAGGCATACAAGTTTCTGAACATAAAATTACATATGCATGTATTCCTCCACATTAAATCGTAGAATTTGTGTTCGTGCGAAGAAATATTGATTCTTCAGCTGACAACTCTGCATGCAGTTGAACATTTAATGTTATTTGCAGTGGTGATTGCCATTAGGGGCGCAGGAAATCGCTTCGAGCTTGTTGGAGATTACATTGCCGCGCCACCATGTTCGTTCCTTCACCCCACCTTCCTCGCAGACTCGTACCCTCAACCCTATTTGAAATTGCTGATTACTGTACATGCTTTGTAGGAAATCGTTTGCGACAGTGCCACCAGAGTGCAGATAAACGCCTTCCTATCGACTTCGGTTTTTTTTTCCCCTACTATAATATTACCATTTTTATGCTACAAACGAGATTTAATCCATGGTGCACCAGGCACATCTAATCTGATGTCTCTGGCGTTTAAGCAATACGTATTCTGCCTTTGCTGTGTAAATGAAATTATTTGCAAAGTTTTGTCAGTGCGAGTCGTGCGTGAGTTGTACGGCAAGAGAAGGTTATATAATACGCTTCGTGCTCTTTGAGTGCTTGCCTCTGGAAATGGCGACGCCGCGCTCTTCCGAAACGTCCTTAAATCTTTCCCAACGGACACGATGCGTCATCGGAGAAGACCTAACTCAGCTTTAGTACGCTTACCATGCACGTTCGGTAGGGGTATTGTAAGAGGCATTCCGACATCCGTGTCGAATTATTTAGTACGTGTCCGTGTACCTTAAGTATTATATTGATCCGTTTATGCTGAGGAAAAAATTCATTGCCTTTATGTAAAGTTAATGTTCTGCCACACAGGTAGAGTTATACGCCGAGGCAAAAGAAAGCTTCGATTATTATCGACTATAGGATATTTCGGTCGTCGTCTCATTTTTTCGGTAAATCGTTGTTACAATGTGAGCAATCGAGTTTAAAATATGTACACGGAGTATTTTTTTCTATGCAATTTGGTACTGGGACTAAACATATAAATCTGTCGGTGAAATACAATGTTGGGTACACTTCTGCTTCTTCTTCTTACACTGGCACTACAGCCCACTGTGGGCTTTGGCCTGTCGAACAATGTCCTTCCATTTTTTCGTATCTGCCACCAACTCTCTCCATCTTCTCACTCCCAGCACTTGAAGATCTCTTTCTTCTTCCTGTTTCCGTCTTTTCCTGGGTCTTCCCCTTCTTCTCGTCCCTTCGAGTTCATGAGTGAAGATCTTTTTGGGCATCCTATCCTCCTCCATTCTCTCTAGGTGACCTAACCAGCTTATCCTTTGCCCTTTTATCCATTTTACTATATTTTCTCTTTTGCTCATCGTTGGGTGCACTGTAACCCAAAACCTTTCGTGGACCTCAATTCGAAAACCACTTTTCTATAAAGAGTGTCAGAAAAGGGCTCTTTTCATGAAATAAAATTAAACCTCGGGACGTTCCACAGACTTGTGGGGTGCATTTTCGGATGTCGTGCGTATTTTGTGAAATTTGAGTTTAAATTGTGGCTGGTGGTCTACTGTAGCCTAATATAACGTTATGTCATATCGGTATACATTTCCCTATCTCTTTGTCAGTGTCATCCTTCCCGCCACAAACAGCAGGGCAGACCCAAATGTATTAAGAAATTGAGTCCGTAATCCTCCCGGTGCGATCGGTGGCCACAGCTGTAAGAATGTTGAAATATGAGGGTACAGTTTTCGAATGCCGAATTTTCGTTCCCACGATTTTGTTACTCGCGTGTGTTTTAATTCCGTAATCTGAGTGTTCATCTCTGTCTCAGACAAATATTCTAACACAAAACAAGCACATTCCGGACTAATAAGGCGTAATTCTGCAAATGTAACACTGTTATTTTGCCCCTGTATTGCGTGATATGAGTGTGATACATTATAGATATAATGTTTAAAAAAAATCTGTTTCCATAGCAGTAACAGATTTATATCTGACATTCTACGTTCTCAGGGCGATTGTTATGAGGAATAGTCTCCAGGAACGTTACGCCTTGTAGTCTCGTGGAATTTTATTAGCTCTTGGAAGAACCTACGCCAGAGAATGTTATTCTGAAGTGTTTGTAAATTTCTGCCAAATTACACGATGGGCCCGGATATCGCAGTCGGTGTAGCGACTGCTTAGGGGCTTGACAGTCGTGGGATCGAATCCCGGTGGGGGGAGAAGGGCGAAATTTCCCACACCAGTCTAGACCGGGCCTGGGGCCGTAACAGCCTCCTGTAAAATGGGTACCGGGTCTGTTTCCCGGAGGAAAACCGCCCGGCGTGTGGCGTTGGTCACCCACCCCAATCAGTCACCGAGTTTAGAGAACCTTGTAGGCCCTTATGCCTTTTCTAGGGCGAACTTTAGCTTTTTTAAGCGCTTTCGTAAAATTGCGAAAAGCGAATATTAGCTTCGTAATGTCTGTCCTTCTACCCGTTCTTCCGCATGGAACAACTCGGCTCCACTGGACAGATTTTCATTAAATTTTGTACCTGAGCATTTTTCCGAAATCCGTCTAGATAGTGCAAGCTTCATTAAAATCGGGCAAGAATAACGGGTACTTTACATGAAGACCAATATACATATTTTTCATATCTCGCTCAATTCTTCTCAGAATAAAAAATGATTCAGACAAAATTTGTAGAGAAAATCGAAACACACATTTTGCGTTCAATAACTTTTTTTTTTTCTTCGAAAGTCGTGGAGTTTATGAGAAAACGTGGAGGAATACTGTAGAGCCGGACAGGCCACAGATAACAGTGTGGCTCCTGCAAATTGTTTGCTGGATACCTAAGGCTATAAACACACACTCTCATTATATAATAATCATTGCTTTTCCACTGCAAAAATGGTTGCACGAACGCGCCTCAATATTACGTTATACGTTCATTGCCTCTCCTGTGTACCTACGCGATCAACCCAATATGCAAGATGCTTGAATTTGTGTTTGTTGTGAGCATTGCTGAACAGAAGGAATGATCAGAGTCGCGAAGAATGTATTTTATTCGTGACATTGGCGGCGTTGCATTTTACAGTAGAACTTATATATAAAGGACTGACAACAAATTGTGACCTCTCTGTGTCGGAAGGGTTCTCACGTTCAGGAAATACCAGTGCAAGCTAATGTTAAAATTGCCTCATTCGTAGCCAACAGTTTAAATTTATTGTGCTGCTTATACGACGACTCCCATGACAACCTGTTCCTCTGTGTCTTGAAGTGCTGTCAGATTATGATTACTCCAGCGATGGAACAAGTTGATGACGGCGCACAGTATTATGGGCAAAGTGACATGGTCATGGTCATCTACAGTGATTATAGAGGTCGTTAGTGTCCGCCATGTTATGACGTCAGACCTACCATGAAGACCAGAATGTTCGGCAACGTTTTTTCTTAATTAGAATATCAGACCTCTCGCCTACCTTAAATTTGGTTGGCGCCAGACATACAGGACTCACCACATGATGGAAAAAAAAAGGAACCTTCCAATCAATTTGCGTTTTGGCGACTTTGCATAAATTGTTACTCACTGACCTGCACCTCTCACCATACATTATCCGAGTGATCGAGTAGGGAAGTGTGCAATAGACGAGGAATGTGACATGAATGGAGGAGAGGAGTGGTGCATACAGGGTTTTGGTTCAGATTCGTGAAGAGAAGAGAGAGACACCTTGGAAGGCCTTGACATTGAAGGGAGGATTATATGAAGCTGGATGTCACAGAAACTTTTGGGGGATGTAAACTGGATTGGTCTGGAACAAATAACAGGCTCTTGTGAATGCGGTGATGAACCTCCGGTTTTGATAAAATTCGGAGAATTTCTTTACTGGCTGAGGAACTGTTAGGAATCTGCTCCATGGAATAAGTTAGTCATTAATGACGACTGTCATTTATTCCAGATGTTGTTGCACGACTTATCAACACCGCCAACGCTTCTTTGCTTAGCTCAGGGAATTTATAGCTTCTTGGACGTAACGAGACCTGTATATTAATCCGAAATATTTTCTAGGCTGTTCCGTGTTTGAGAACTTGGATGAAGTTGAGATTAGGCAGGCAGGTATGTGTCGCTGTGTATTATGTTAGGTCCGAGCCGTTATATACACAGTATGCGGAAGAACTTACTGTCCGCATCTTTTGTCCTGAAGATGGAGGCAGCAGGTTCCTATTGGATGTCGGTATCTGTTTACCAAATTACACAACGTCTCATTATAGCTGATCATCTTAACACTCACTCCCTTGAGGTTCCGACATCTAGTTAACACTGGAAACCCCACTGTTTACTTTGTGTTCCACTATGTTCAACATTAAACTAGCAAGACAATGTACGTACAACGCAACATCGAGGCGCTTTCTTGCAGTCATTTTGGCCGTGTAAAAGTAATAAGTATTACATATTCTGAGTGTGTGTTTGTAGCCTTAAGTATCCGGCATTCAAATAGCAAGCGCCATATTGTTATCTGTGACCTTCCCGGCTGTACAATATTTTTGCACATTATTTCATAAACTCTACGATTTTTCGGCGAAAAAGCTCCATAAAACTGTGTTTTGATTTTCTTTACAGCGTTTAGCTGAGACATTTTTATAGCTAAGAAGAATTCATTAACACTTTAAACGCCGAATTAAGTCCCACCTGCCAACTGCTGGCATTATTAGGAGCTCACCATATTCTCCACGTTAGCAGGATAAGGGTTAAACATACTGTACACAAAATCGCAAATAAAATATGTGTACCGTTATGAGTTTTATAATTTCAAACCCATGTTTTCTGCTGTGACTGGTTTCTATAAAGTCGATACAGGTATGTTGGGGCTTTATGAAGAGTATAGGGTTATGTTATCTGTTATGGATAACGATTAAATTCGCGCGACACTTTCCGTGTAGGCCGCTTAATGCAAAATTTCATCGAAATTCATTCAATGTTTTTGCAGTTTATACATGTAAAGGGAGGGGGGGGGGGGGGGGAAATTCCTATTTTTTTTTTTTTCCATGCAAAAATTGCATTTACAGAATAATTTTTTTTTTTTTT
>Ga0123355_10008700_pt1 | contig 15349 bp, 6 predicted proteins | sample TergutEmb28metaG_3_FD_89872 | JGI IMG/M metagenome (GOLD analysis project Ga0123355, IMG submission 89872) | Embiratermes neotenicus P1 segment gut microbial communities from Petit-Saut dam, French Guiana - Emb289 P1 | ecosystem: Host-associated > Arthropoda: Insects > Digestive system > Gut ... | reverse complement strand
GATGAGTACAGTGCACGCCTGTTGCTCTAATCCGGTCTATCACAAATTTCTTCAAGGTAATTCCTCACTGTCCAGCCCCACATATCCCTCTATACTTCATCTTCCTTAGGTCTAAATAGAGTCTGCGTTCTAGTGGCTGTTTGAGAAGCGACCTGTTGCAACAGACAGTACAAATAAACTGAAGCCAAAGCCTGAAGAAAACAAGTGTATTTTACAAGTGTTTGTTACAACGCCACATCGCACAAGGATGCCGACACTCTGATATACCCGCAATTCCGTGCAGACGTGCTGCTGCCAGAACTAATCATCAATACACGCAATACGAAACATATTAAAAACTGCTGAGAGAATGAACCTATGGTCCCGTAGTATGCTAAACAAAGACATACCAAGCTTGTCCTGCATTCAGTCTGTCACTCGTACGTCACATCAAAACATGTTTCAAATATGTCATGGCACGTATTAGTTTATGTACGGACCGCCCTTCAGATATTACAGCGTATTAAAGTTTCATGGAAAATACACGTTACACTGCGATACTGCCAAAAGAAGCTGAATCGGCCTGACAGCTAGTGCAAGTTCCCCAATTAGTCTCTAAATCCGTTCCCGTACTTCTCACTACGAAACACTGACGTGCGTGCAGACATCATTTTATGAACTTCGTACACAGGGAACATAAATTCCACTGTACTGTAGGTACATCTACAGGAAGGTAAAGAAATCACATTACACGCCTGGACAGGCCCGGAGGGTTCCAGGAAGTTAAGGCCCCCAGATTTCAAGAGTCGGCACAAGAAGGTGGTAAGGTTGCCAGGCCTACGAACCGTCCGCCTTTACCCCCTCCCCCCCTCCCCCCAGGAAATATTCCTGGTACTCATTTCTGTCAGAGGCTGAGTCAACCCCAAGACCATAGTGCGACCAGAAAGATTATGTCAATGAAAAATTCCAATGACACCAACGGGAATCGAGCCCGCGAACTTCCGGCTTGTAGCGCAGTGCCTCAGTCAATATACATCTACAGGGAGCAGTTTGTTTATCCGGGTACGACTGGGGTATAGTGTGTACCTTCAGACTGATTGTGCCTACAGATGAAATGGTGAATAACGACAGCAATTTTAACATGGATTACGATGAAAAAAATAACAGTATGGATAAAAGGTACTTAAAAAACACTGCAAACAATACGATATACAGCACAGCGTGTATTATCTCCCAAGTGTTCTACGATCTGATGTATCATTAAAGTCTTCTTATTGGAGATCAGTGATATTCAACCTAGAGCTGCCTGGGTTGCAAGTTTTCCTTTGCAGGAGTCCCCTGTGACGTTCCGTTCTGTGATTTTTGAATGACGGCTTGACTGAAACAAGTCTGCCTTTAATTCCAATGACACCATCTGGAATCGAACCAGCAACCTTCCGATTTGTAGCGCAGCACCTTAACCACGGTGCTACCGCGGTCCCCGTAACACTGTGTAGCGAAAATAAGACGAACAGGATTGTGTTAACCTAATGCGCTGAAAATTACAGGAATGATAGAAATAGGTGTAAAATAGCAATGAGTTGTACGAAAAAAAATGCGACGTTGAAACTAACTTGCCGCGAAATAAGTTCCGGATGAAGAAACTTTTAGTGCTTATAAATGTCCACTACTTCCTGAACATGTGGTACGTATAAGACGCCATTTTCAACCTTGCAGCTGTTCGTGTTGGTCTCGTTACATCTCACAGACCCGCATTTGATATCCGGCCCATCCACGTGGATATTCATACACAGTCAAGCACGAAAAGTTCACAATCAACATCAATCCTGAATGTTCAAAATAAATTTTGTATGCGTTAACCTAGAAGAAAAAATGTCCTAGGAGAAAAAATGTCCTGACTGTAAGTTATGCACGGTTATGTATCTACAAAATACATACCTTAATGCTTATACATACTTTAACACTGGCTGATTTTAATGGCCAAAAAAAAAAAAACCATACAATAACTGCTTACGTCATCGAAGGACTAATGTAACTTACTGATAGTGCGCTGTCACATAACGTATGTCCGATTTACAACGCACTTACAAACCTGTATGGCAGGCAGACGGACAAAACTTGAAACGAATGTCCGCGAAATGCATATGCCAGTTCAGCTAGATTACAGAATGTTCGTCGCCCTTCCTCGCTTTACCCCCTGGGAAAAGAGTCCGACGCGCACCTGGTCAACTTCAGAGATGTCACAGAAGCAGTGGCAGGGAGAAAGAATTCCTTCGCTTTGCCAAACTCAGCGCCTTGTCGGCCACTTCAGTGGATCATACTGGTGTTTGCAGACATATGGCCGAAATACGACACCAGGCAAACTCGTGATGATCCGACAGACGTAGCATAGTCATACAGGTTCTGAAATAAGTAAGATGGAACGGTTTTTCGAGACTTTCAAACAACGATGCATCAATATTAAATCTGGACCCAACACTTTCTCGCACATACAACGATTATTCCTAACTCGCCACCAACACCATCAAGACTTCAGGGGCTTAGCGGTCCCTTTCGATCTCAATATTAGAATCCAGAAGCAATTTTAAAGGCGTTCTGAATTCCTTTCTCCTACTAATTGGTACTTCATAAGCGTCTGAAGGAGTCTGATCTGTCCACTCTACAAGAATGTCGTATCCATTTATGTTTGTCGTTTTTGATCTTTTTAAAACTGGTTATTTTTAAGTTATTTCAGAATATTTTTAGATCCCGTAGGGCCAACGAGCGTGTATTTTGATGGGTTTCTCAAAAATGTCATCTCTGCTGCTGTGATTCTGGATTTGTCTATTTTAGTGCCCAAGATTCACAGTTGTATAGTAGGGTAAAGATAAAGCTATCCAGGAGTTTGAAGCTCCCAGAATTTCTAGACAATCGGCACATGAATGCGGTAAGGTTGTCAGCCCTACGTACCGGCCGCCTTTAACCCCATGAGATACTCCGTGCTCTCATTTCTGTCAGAGGCCGAGTCGACCCCAGGGCCATAGTGCGGTCGGCAGGATTAAGTCAATAGCAAATCTCAATGACCCCATCGGAAATCGAACCCAAGACCTTCGGGATTGTAGCGCAGTGCCTCAACCAACTGCGCCACCGCGTGCTCCGTACAATAGGGTGGGTACTGCCAATGTGCTGTACATTCGTAGTCTGGGGTGCTTCTGGGCTTTAGACGATTTTATACCCAGATCGACGAACTCCGTTATCTGTAGTATTTTTTTAAATTTGTTTGCAGCATGTTTTTCTCTTTCATATGACAGTGTGCATCCCAAGCAACTGTACGTGTTTATTTGTTCTACTACAGTCGAACTCGGTTATAACATCAAGAAAGGGACCGAATATTCTGTGTCCTATAAACGAGTGTTGTTATAAGCGAGATGAATAATGTTGCAGTTACCAGAGAGGAATTAACTGGTACCATAGGATACCTGACGCTATAAACGAGGTGTTGCATAAAACGATGTTGTTATAACCGGGTTAGACTGTCTTTTGTTATTAATCACCACCTCGTTTTTGTTGCGTCTATTCCTCTAAATGTAGCTGTTTTAGTTTTGTTGATATTATTAGTCCATAGATAGATGTCATTTCCTAATTTGTGTACAGATATTTGTAAAAATGTATCAGATTCTGCTATTAGACTTGATAATTTATAAAGGAAGGGGTTCTATGCGTGTACGTCTTGTTATTTGCATCCCCTTTGAATTGTCCTTGTTCCATTCTGGAAGTATTCCGTTTATGTAGACGTCAAATAGTGCTTGAGAGATGTCAGCCTTGAAAACCTTCTTTACTAATTTTTACTGGCTGCGTCACTTTGTTATCCAGTCTTGTTTTTTTTATTTCTCTGTGTTCGTATATCTTTACTTGCGTTCAAATTAAGGGGTAAAGTACCTAACATGCTGAACAGTTTCTTTTCACTTGATGAAACGTTGTATCATATTCAAAAATAAAATGTGTTTCCACACTAAATTCTCTCCTTTTTTTCCTAGTATCAGTTTCAAGCTAAATACTGTAGCTATACATGATCTTCCACAATACAACCCGCAATGGGGTTCCAATAATATTTCCCAATGATGTTTTAATTTCTCAATATGCAGGGTGATTCAAAAAGTTGGACTCAATTTCGTACGTCTATATTTCCTGAACTATACACGGTATGTGAATGATCTACATAACATTTGAAAGAGGACGTTATAAATTTTCAAATACCACCGCTAGAGCGCTCGCCTAGCGCATCGCCGTGCAGCAGCGTCAGTTGAGATCAAAATGGCTACTATGCAGCACAAGATTTTTGCGTGTATCAGATGAGAACGTAAGACGAATTCAAGAGAGTTCTGAGCGTAGCCCATGCAAGTCAACCCGCCGAGCGAGGAGAGAACTTGGAATACCGCAATCAACTATCTGGCGTGTGTTGAGACGCCGTTTACTGTTCAATTGAGTCCATCTTTTTGAATCACCCTGTATTATACAAATAACTAGTAGTTGTCCGGGGATCGAATCCCGGTGAGGGACGAGATCTTCCGCACCTGTGCAGCCCGGCCCTGGGGCCCACCCAGCTTCCTGTACAATGGGTACTGAGTCTTTCCCGGGGGTAGAGGTGGCCGGGGCGTGGGGCTGACCCCCCACCCCCCATCTAGTGCCGAGGTCCTAGAAATAGTACAGCTATACCTCTACTCACCCTAAGCGCCTTCGTGGCCTATAAAAAGGGTGAAACCTACCTACATAGTAGTTTCGGTTACTGAACTGTCTAGAAAACCCTGAAAATGTACAGCTATGTTAGTATCACTACACGTTTATATCTATAAAATTCGTCTTCGTTATAACGGTACCCATACAGGTCTAGGAAAAGTTGCACGCTTTAAATTACTACTGATTTCTACTTTTCTGTAACACGGATGGGCGCATGTTAAGAACATCAATAAAAACAGTATAGTTATAAAACATTGGAAGATCTTCACTGCTGATTAACTCGTGGAGAAAGACAGGGTCTATAAATTGGTACATGGGGTACCCACTTTAGGATAACATATATTGTAATCCAGACACGTAGTAATAATAGCACGAATTCAGGAGCTTTTAAAACCAGTTTTACGAATGCAGGTTCTATGACTGAATTACAAAAACACGATGCTTCAGTAAGAAAACACATTTAATTTCAAAGCAATGTTTGTAGTGACCTTTTCTCCCCCCTCCGCCACTGAAAGGTCTTTCTGGACGTTTCTTCACATCAGTCGTACATATTGACGTGGAGCATTAATTCGAGAATCGCTTATAAAACGGTATGCACCACATAACGTCAGCACTTAAGCCGCACTTGCTACCACTTATTCCGGTGTTCAGAAAGTACAATATTTTGGTGAGGCGATATTAAATACTACTGGAATTGAAGAAATGTCCTGGTCGTGCCATGTCATATGCCTGCACACCTATTCTTAGTATAATTCCATATTTAAAACCAAAAAATGCACTAATTAAAATACAGTAAAACAAATCATACAACACACTTCATGTTAGGTGCCAACTTCTACATGTTTCGGCATTATTCAGAGAGTTTACTAACAACAAAGGATCGTAAGTCCAATACGTATTTCAGGTGCTAGTCACGCTCACTTTCACCATAAACATTAAAAAAGTCTTTACAAAATGTGAAAATTCTAGATTACACATGTTAAAAAGCACCAGTCCATATTGCTGTAATAACACCATACAGTAATAAGCCTCTTATGTTACACGCACGTAGTATTTTATATTTTCTGGCACCTAATATGCAGTGTGTTTTGTTGTGTTTTAATGGGTGCATTTTGTTGGTTTAAAATACGGAATGTAACAAATTGCATGGTATAAAAACATACAGAATTATTAGTATGAAATTCACAAGGGCTACTGCTAGTGCCAATGTTGCGTTCTTTCGGCTAGAAGGGGATGAATCACACAGGGGAATGACAATAGGCGTGGTGGTGGGGGAAACAAAAGAATAAAGCTTCGTTCCAAGTCCGTTACCAACATGTGACCGGAGCACACTGTCGGTTCAACAGGTTATGAAGCACAGCACCCACTAATCATAACGATGGTGATGATTATGATGATAGTGATGTCTATAATTACTGCGTCTTAGAAACAGAAAGCATGGAAACTGAACACAAAGAGAGCAAACGTACAGATCATAAGACGAGGAATAAAAATCGTAGCCGAAACGAAATTACGGTAATTATCACATCATCCTCAGAAGAAACATGACGCTCCATCTCAGAACCACCAGTTGTACAGACACAGAATTTCGAAGGGCTTCCACTATCCACATCGTTAACGTCAAGAAAGTTTTAGAAAATTAGCAGGGTTTATCACATCATTTTATAATGCACTACCAACAACAAAGCCCACGCTAGTTACTGGAAATATTTCCCGGGTATGTATTTAAAAAGAGTTACTACGTAGTACATACACACATGCACGCACCCTGGTGGTGATGATGGTAGTACCTATTAGAAGTAGCAGCAGCAGCAGTAGAACGTATTATTAGTAGTAGCAGTAGCAGTATAAGCAGTATTAGTAACAGTAGTAGAATCTAGTGGTAGTAGTAATAGTAGCAGTACCCAGTAGTTGTGGCAGTAGTACCTATTATTGGTAGCAGCAGCAGCAGTAGTATCTAGCAGTCGTAGCGCCTAGTGGTAGTAGTACCTAGTAGTAATGGCAGAAGTACCTATTAGTGGTAGTAACAGTAGTAGTACTTTAGTAGTAGTAGTAGTAGTGGTAGTACCTAGTAATAGCAGCAGTAGTGGTAGTACATAGTAGTGGTGGCAGTAGTACCTATTATAAGTAGCAGTAGTAGTAATAGTAGCACCTTATTAGTAGTAGAAGCAGTAGTAATAGTACCTTGTAGTAGTGGCAGTAGTACCTATTACTGGTAGTACATAGTAGTGGTGGCAGTAGTACCCATTACTGGTAGCAGCAGTAGTGGTGGCAGTAGTACCTATTATAAGTAGCAGCAGCAGCAGCAGCAGCAGTAGTAGTAGTAGTAGTAGTAGTAGTAGTAGTAGTAGTAGTAGCAGTAGTAGTAGTATACATGGGAAGACGAGTAGTAAGAATTTCTATAACGATACGAGTGTATTTCTGCTGAAGAGAATGTAAATGGCGACAGAGGATCCCAATTCCACTGATTATCCCTCGTCCGGGACACAACTTGAAAACGGGATTGCTACCAGATATAAGCCAGCCACAGGAAAATGACCGACATCGGCCGACGACCGGGTGGTGAAGCAATAATGCTCCATCAGTGCATCCGGAAGCCCACGTCCGAAACTCTGCCGAACTATCCGTTATCTGGCGTTTTCAGTGCTTTACTAACCCTTACTAAGGAACGTTAAGTCAAACGACCTTACAAACACGACACAACGCATGTTTCCGATCTTGACCTACTCGCAATTCGTTATGGTCACAAGTCATACGAAGTTAATACAGCCCCAGCTGCTTAGACAGCATTGATATATCAAAATCTGTGAAAAGGAAGAGAAAACAAAGAACGGGTTGACGGTACACTCTTGACCTCAAAAACAAATACGGGAAACTAAACCAAAATAACAGTCAGAAATAAGAACAAACACGTACTGACCAGATCAATACGGCGGCACGCTGTAACTACTCGGGTTAAACAGACGGATAACATAACCGTGGCGTAATTTAACGTCCTGTTCACTTATTCTGTTTTAAAATGCTAGTTCTTTATTATTCCACTTCTCAACAGAAAAGGAAACTGCAATTTCTTCGCTGTATTTTTCACTTGCTTCGTACCGTCTGGTCAGGCCGAGGTTTCTGGCAGAGAGCTTCGTATACACATTTTAAATTTTTTGGCACCGGCTCCATCTCACCTCTTGATAGACCGAGTTGTACAATCTCCGCATTTACTACGAGGGCATGAAAAAAGCAACAAAAAAAAAACTTACGTTGACCGGTCTCTCAGCCGAAATATGAACCACGAACCTACTCAACACCAAGCGGGAGTGATGCCTCTCTACAGGCACGTTCCGCAGGAAAGCTAAAGACAGCGGCCTTGACTTGTTTTAAGACAATGACCCTACAGTTCTGTGAGGAACTAACCAAACGTATGTAAACAATACGGTGAGGAACTGTCGGTCATCGGGTTCGGGAAAGAACACAGAACCTCACGAACAGCATGACTTAACACAGCTGTACGTCGTAAACCATCTCAGAGAAAAACATGTCACACGGGCTCTTCTAAGACCTGAAACGAATCGTGACAATTGTAACAAATTCGACTTCGGTTAGTGACAGGTACGATGGTCCGAAAAAGGCCAAAATTGAGGAGTTATGGCAACTTTCAGTTTACATGGAACACGATGCAGAATTGTTATGACACCGCCTAGCCAGCCACCGCGAATCATGCTAAGAAAACACAAAAATAAAGGACAAAACACTACTACAATCAGATGGGCAAGAGAATCAAGTTTGTAAGTTGGCAAACATGCCCCGGACAGGCTTCAGTAGCTGTTGCAGTGGGTGACTTCAATTGCAAATCGATATGTGCCAGCAATAAACCACAGGAAGGGGAGAAGCCGACGGACGAGTAAGCGACATGCCAAAGTCTTGGTCTCTAAGCTGCAGCACTTTCTGAAGCTCATACCATCTCGCACTGCGTACAAACGAACACAGACTGCTAATATTAGAGGAGCGTGACAGAACAAAGACTGCTAACATTAGACAAGAAAATGCATGGACAGAAGGTAGATGCACGAACTGTGGAATGCGGGACATTAGGACGAACACAGCTTAGGATGTCATGATTTATAAAATCGCTTGCAGTAAATCAGTACAGGCACTTCAGATGCGGCGAAACAAGAAATGTGCATAAAGTACTCCTGAAAAGACCTTAAATCGTCTAGCTAGAATGCCGAGCAACAGATGATATAATAACGGAACTGGTTACACATCGTGAACAGCAAACTGTATAGTAAATCAACGGTAACTTGTATTTACCGTCAAAGACAACAGTTTACTGTATTCAACAATGCTCAACAATGTTGCATGTTTCGGGTAATACGACCATCTTCAGGCATAAAAGCGCGTGATTTAAAAAATAATAAAAATACGTTAAATACATGTTAGAATTTGCGAAACCTCGTAAATTTTACAATTGCCGTTAGCATTTTAATATTAGGTTATGATAATTGCAAAATTTACGAAATCTCGTAAATTCCATGATATTTTTAATGCATTTAACCTTTCTTACGGTTTTGCAATTAATTTTAACATCTGAAATTAGGTTATGGTAACTGCAAAATTTACGAAATCTGGAAAAGTCCAACACATTTTTCATGTATTACCGTGTTTTTTTATTTTACAATTATCGTAACATTTGAATATTATGTTACGGTAAATGTATGATAATCTCGCAAATTCCGACATACATTTAACTTGTTTTTTTTTTAATCATGTTCATTTATGCCCGAACATGGTCGCATATACCGAAACATACAGCATTACTGAGCATTGCTGAATACAAAAAATTGTCTTTGAAGGCAAATACAAATTACCATTGATTTATTGTAGATAAACAGGGATGAACTCAATCAAGAAAAGAAATTTACACTAGACAGTCGCCATATTTCGAACTTGTAACTTTGTTAATGTGGAAATAAATATGGTTGTAACACCGTCGATACGGAAATGTATTCATTTTAACGTGCCTATTCCCCGAGTTACTTTTTTTTGGGGGTGGGGGGGGAGAGGGGAATGGGGAATTCATTTCTAGAACACATCTAGAGGTAAACCAGAATTTACCTGTAGTGGCGCTGTTTAACAGATGGCTCTCTATTACGCCAATTCACTAGGAAGAATATTGAAGAATGCCCACGAATGACCCGGGTTAGCCTGGTCATTGTCGAAGAGGGACGGATTTCCGTATCCTCACCGCCAAGACGCGACCAACTCCGGGACACATCTAGCAGCCCCATATCAAACGATGGTCCCAAGCGACCGATGCGTGACACTGGTATATCCCATCTAGTTACGACATAAAAACCAACAATTTATTCCTCCACGCCTCGTTTACACCTCAATGATTTGGCACTTATGCAGAGAGGCAATTTTACGCTTCTTCAATGCCAACGAATGCTTCTGAAACGCCTGATCGCATGCCAGTGCAATAATAAGGTGTACTAATTTGGTCGGATTGCTCTCAGACAGACACAGCAGCACGACACGCGACCTATCAATTAGGTATACTTAAAGTACGGAATGTTGACAAGTTCTTTTATAATGATGGGATATATAACGAACTACGATCTTTACGCAATTCCACACGCAAGCAGCGCCCGCTGCGATTTCGACCCGTAAGGATGTCCACAGTGCTGCTATGGTTACAATTCCTGTTTCGTGTTCAGGATACAGCCGGGTGAAGTCTCGGCCAGGAAACAGGATACGCCCTCTTAATGCTGAAATACACCTTGAACCCGTCGCAATGCTCAATGCCAAAGATAACACGTTTCATACACAGCTGCTACGCGAGTTCCTTCATCCAAACCTGCACTGTCGAATCGTGTGTTATCTCTCTGCACCCTGTTTCATTCAATTAGCCTACTGTTATCCGTAAGCGGCGCACAGACATTAACTGACCATCAATGGAGCACCTTGGTGTGATGGGCTTGTTATTAACACTGCTATTATTACGCTGTCTTGAATAATATCAACACTAAGGCCCAACAGAACAAGAGGGACTAAATGTACAATTGTGTGGATGAGATCGCTGTCTCTTGTCACATACGTCAGATGTCCGCATCACGCACTGAATACAGATCCAGACCACTCGGAGGTTATCGTTTATTGTTCATTTCTGCCAAGCGAATAAATCAAAAGCTGCGGGTTAAAAAATGTTCCGAGCAGGTACACGTAGTACCCGCTTTCTAAATGCAGAGATTGCAAACCCTACGAAACTATCAGTACTGTTACTATGGCTTTTTTTTTTGTGTGGCGCTGCGGCCCAACGCGGGCCATGGCCTCCTCATTCTTGAGGTTTCTTGATCACACACAACGACTCATTACAGTCGGTAGGACTCCTCTGGACGAGTGATCAGCTCGTCGCAGAGACCTCTACCTGACAACACTCACAACAGACAAACATCCATGCCCCCGGTGGGATTCGAACCCACGATCTCAGCAGGCGAGCGGCCGCAGACCTACGCCTTAGACCGCGCGGCTACTGGGACCGGCGTTACTGTGGCATTACTTTCATCAATACTTCATTAAATTTTGAATTCGTTAATTCGTCAAGCACAGCATCAAAGTCGCGCTGTTACTACATTAATACTTGCTGACTTACCAGCAGCTGGGTATGTACAGAAATCATCTTCCACCAAACGTCATATGCCTGGCTCCCATGACTCAGTCGTCGCACCAAAACACTGAAAACCTATCCTCAAGAAAGTTGCATGTTACTCTGAGTTCGATACGCGCACTTCATATCTGCCCTGTTATAACACCACCACTCTTGTTTTGGCTAAAGAGGGGCATGTTAGAAAAGACTTGCCTGACGTCTAACCTAGGTTCTGGGCGTACAGTAACGCGTGGAGGGGTTATAACAGGAAAGATCCCATATTTCATCTCGGGCCGCTTGGTAGGTAGCGCTTGTGTCTACTGGCTTTTAAGGTCGTGCTCCGTAAGGGTTTTATTACCCATTGTAGGGCATTAAAAAGTGCCAACGTTACGTGTTTCATCCAGCCAAAAGTTGAATGGGACACACACACACAATGGTGCGCTCAAAAGCGACTTCTTTCTTTTCTACTTCCAACTAACGACTGAAATTATATTAAAATTGCTCGGCTGCTTCCTCTAATGGCAACTGGTTATTGCGGGATTCAGATTGTCGGGTAGCGTTGAAAACAAACTTCGTATCTTCACATCTGTACTGTTCCGGAAACCGATATTCCCTCAATATCATCTCAGAACCCTACAATTAAACACGTAAAAAACAAGGAATTTATATTTATTACACGTGCTGGGAGCTGAGTTACATCTGTCCGCATCCCCAAGGCTAAAATAAGAACAGCAGATGGGAGAACAGTGACGTTGGCTTCCATCTGGCGCTTGGATACAACCGATAATTCCCCGCGCAAGACCTCCAATTCTCAGATTTCCAGCCCCTAAGAATATTGTTGGTTATTGTTATGTATTCAGGGCACTGAAAGTTGTCCATGTGGTATTACACCGAACTCGGCAATTAAATGCACACAGGCAAGTTGGTCAGAAAGAAAGATTCCTTCAGAACAGTAAAGAAAATTCTAATCAGCATACAATCGGAGGAAATATCCATTCTGTCCACGCGGGACATTACTGCCTCCTCACGTCGTATACTGTAGCGCAACTTTTGTGCTATTTAACGTCAGCCGCTCAAATTATACAGTGTTGGCGACATATGAATCAGTAGGATGCATTGGTGGATTGACATTCAGAAGAAAATTGAAGTACACACACAAAGACCTGTCCCAGTGCCACTTTGCACACCACAAATCCCACGTCCAGCCTCGGCCTACGCCGTCATAGAGACATGCGGCAAAACGCCTTAGCCTTGGCACGGCCGCACTGTAGTTCTATCTGTATACACAGGGTATAAAACAACGGCTTTACACAACTTTGAAAACGGTATTTGTGGCAAGAGAAATGAACCGGAACTCCCAAAATGTGTAGAAAGTGAATCACCTATATTCATTCACAAACGCCCCAACAGCCTTAACTGAAGTCTTACGAGCATCCAGATGAAACAGGGATATGAAAAGAGTACTTTCCATTTATATATCTTAATCCGGTCTGTGTCATCTGAATGGGCGATGAATACGACCTAGAATTCGCGAGTGAGTATCCAGCTGCATCCCTTTCACTTTCCCGTAATTCTTAACACCAGAAATAACTAGGGCACGCAGCATACCGCAATCAGGAAATGCAACTGAGCAACTACGTTCGTCTGCTACTGTGGGGAAAAAATGCAGGAAGGAAGAAAGAACGAACGAAACTAAGAGAGAAAAGATGCTAAACCGAAGTAAAAGGCAAAAATGTAGAAAACAACAAACGCAGAAAGGTTATAAGAAAGTATAAACAACTGTACGAAATAACAAAGAGACAACCAAACAAAAACACGACTGAAAAGTGTCAGAAGATTTTAACAGCTACTGCGGCAGTTACATAAATTAAAGGCGCAGTAGCTGAGGTTACGTAACGACGAGACGATATAAAGGATCGAAATGGATGAAGTTCGGGTCTCGAAACCGGATTTCCTTGGTGAGAGGTGTATCCGCTAGGCACAGCAGTCATGCACGACCTTCGCTCTGAACCTCGTGCGCATGCAAAGTTGGCGTCTGATGTGCAGGCTGACACTACTACGTCCTGATAAACAGACAGTTGGATGCATCAAACATAACTTTCCTAGAAGGGGGACAAAAACCTTACGGTGAAGCATCCTTCATTTACAAAATAACACCTAGCGATATATTTATGCACGTGTTGTGGCAGAAACAACACTTCTCAACACAAGAAAACCCCCGTGACGTTGTGCAAGTCCCACCACCAGGTAAGTTTCGTTTTTGTCTACGTCGAATACGATTGATGTAAAGCTGAAAATATGGCAATTCTAATTTTACAGGACGTGCCGGAAAGGATCCCGATTCGAGCCTCAGGCCGAGTCATTGGATATCCGATTTCTTGTTTTCCTCAGCCACCGCTTGTCATAAATTCTAACCAACCGCGAACTTCCTATCTTATTTGTCACTTCATAGGGTATAATGTCCTGAACGCCTGCTCTTTGGAATTAACGCAGGACTACATGAGACTACATAATAAATCTTCTTGAAAGGTACAATTAATTAACTTGGTATTTTTTATATTTTAACGTCAAAATGACATTTAAAGCTGGACGAAGCTACAGCACATTTATGAGAAATGCGTTCAAGACATAGTCCGGGAACAGCAGTCAGAAGTACTGAAATTTAACCAAGACCCTCGTACTATCTGAAAAGCGGCGCTAGCTAAACGAGGGCAGTCGTCGGTCAGGCATTTGTGTTACAGATATGTGTGTGAAATACAGATACTGCAACGAAAATTACACTGCTTCACTTTCCCTTAACTGGCAGTCATTCTCACAATACAGGGAAAGGATGGTGACCACCAAGATCACCGCACCGCTACCAACTCACATATGGTATGCATGTCGTTAAAGGAATAACAGAACCTACGGTTTCAAGGAAAACTTTATACAGACACGCATTTTTCACTGACACTGAGCACGTCTCTTACGTCTTCCAGAACGACCAGTGCCAAGGAAAACGGTGCAGCCAGCGCGCGCGCATACACACACACACACATATATATATATATATATATATATATATATATATATTCCATGTATCCATTAGTGTGTCATGAAAACAGCAGGATGTGGAACAAGTCATAAATAAAAAAAATACACAAATTTACAGTGTAAAATACTGCAAACATTTCACAAAAAAGCGGTATTATAAACCACTTTTACACATAAAAAGTTCATCTACAAAATAAAAGGAGTGATTGTGTAGGTATTTTCTTCAGGCTGCTTTAAATTTTGCCTTGTCATTCTTGAGGAAGATCACGCTAGGTGGTAAACTGCTGAAAATTTTGATGTCAGTATAGAATGTACTTTTTTGAAAAGAAGACAGGCTGGCATATGGTTTGCGAAAATGATGTTTATTCCTTGCAGTAATATTGTGTATTACTTCAGACTGACATCACGGTATCTAGTCAGTGTGAAACCAATACACACTGACACTTCACGGATGCCGTGACAAAGTGAAATGAATAAATTTAGTCACTGTGTTACGGGAACAGGTGGTACTTATTCACTGTGGTATCTACAGGAAGGCCGAAGCGTCGCTGTATAGTTAAGCACATACCACTTAATGCAGTATATGCACATCGCATGAGTATGTGTCACAATTACATATCCACTTTAAGTTACCGTCCCATTGCTTTTGGCCCGTTTAGATTTGCTGTCAAACACTTTAACAAGGTCCTCTTTGGCAGAGGTGCACAATCCCGGGCGAACTGGCGACTACATTTTGTACAGCGGCGCCTGAAATCTGTAGATCCTCAATATGGAACTACTCTAGTGACATTTGTGAATCCCTGCCCTCGTGTGATTGACTTCGTGAAGTTCTAATTCTCCGTTCTTCTAAAGCGTGTGGATAGTTCTCAGTTGTTTCGGGCTCTACAGAAACAGCAATATAATGGTTGAGGCGATGATTGGGGGGGGGGGGGGGGGATTTTTCAAAAAAAAATCTTCTCCAAAAAATTAACAACCAAATCTATT
>Ga0123355_10008699_pt1 | contig 15349 bp, 10 predicted proteins | sample TergutEmb28metaG_3_FD_89872 | JGI IMG/M metagenome (GOLD analysis project Ga0123355, IMG submission 89872) | Embiratermes neotenicus P1 segment gut microbial communities from Petit-Saut dam, French Guiana - Emb289 P1 | ecosystem: Host-associated > Arthropoda: Insects > Digestive system > Gut ... | reverse complement strand
GGGTGAGGGGGGGAAAAGGAAGAAGAGGGGGGACGGCTGGAACTAAAGGATATGACCATACTCTGTTTTGACGTGTTTGGGGGTGGCTGCGGGGGGGAGGGATATTCGTGGGGGGGGGGGGGGGGGGGGGGGATGCTAGCCGTGCTCCGTCGTGGAATTACTCTGGCATTCAGTTCGTTCCGTCTACTGGGACGCTCGTACTACAGTCGGTGGCGGTGCAGCCTCCACATACACACCGGCCATAGGAACAGAAATTCCACACATGACAGGTTGCGGACACGAAATACTGAAGCCTAGAGCTGCTCGAATGCGTCAGCCAAGTTAAGGACCCATACGGTAAAGTACACAACTCGCCACCGCCTCCCATTTATCCACTGGCCTCCTTTCAGAACGTGTTTTTTCCCTTGCATCGTCAATTAGCACGCACATTTTGCGCCTACCGCAGTGCCGCTGTCGACTCACGAGAACAGCTCTGACCTTGCAGTGGCGGCTCACCGTTATGTTTATGGTCACTAACCGGAGTATCCCATCAAGAAGAATGAGATGGGCAATCATGTAGCACGTGTGGAAACACGAGGGAAAGAGACCACTGGGAAGACTTAGCGTATCGGGCTGCATACAATGCGAGGAACTTGTTGACTATCTGAGGAACGATTAGGTTTTCAAGAAAGAATCTGCTCCCTAGAGTTAACAGTTAGTTAACCGATGTATTCCTGTCAAAAATACATTGGGCTGAAGTGCAGTTGTGTCTTGTGCGTATTAGTATACTGTATTGTTGTACCTGAGTCGTTTGGTGCATAAATTTAAATTCAGAGTGATCAGTGGACGGTGACAGATGCGGTGATTGTGGTTCATGTTTTTGGCACAACCCGTACGTTCTCTGCAAGGTTCACCCGGACAACATAAGGCAGGCAGTCTGCTGTCCCTCATACTCGCGACGACGACCGGCAATAAACAGACAAACATGTCTCATCACTGCACAACGCATTCTTTGACAAAAATACTGATCGACATTTGTTAAGGGTTTCGTTTATAACACACATGAAGTCATGCAGAGCTCTGACCGCACAGGGAACTACTGAAAAATCTGTATTATCTAACATGCACAGGGCCCGATTGTACTTCACACAATACATTTTAACTGGAATACATCAGTTACTGGTCACAAACACGAGAATTGCGGCTTTCTCTAGCGCAAACCACTGCCTAGGTCAACAGCACACTCCAATGTCAGCAAGAGTACTCAGGCCGTCAAGTACCAACCGCTCAACAAACCCCGAACCTTGCGTTTGGATACTTTACACAATTTCGCATGTGAACTGTTCCTGTCTGATCAATTCGAACGAACGAACCGTACCTTAACTCACACAGCAAATTGTACCAGCGGTCATCCATAGATGGGCATGAATTTCGTCACTTTCACGGAACCAGAACGTCTGTCACCCTAACCTCACTCACAGTTGGCTGCACCAAGCAGCGAAAACCTTCCTGAGAAGCTGCCAGTCACTCAGCCCGTCAAGACATTCCGTGGCCCTCTCCACGCAGACCGCAATGCGGCCGCTGCACCTCATATCTCTACCGTCACACTTTTGACACTGACGATACCACAGACACAAAGACGTGACCAGTAGTGGCAGCATCTTTGCTGTCACTTAACGACGCCGTCAGCCGCTAACATTACATGGCGTCGGTCATGAATGAATGAGTGTGGAGCATTGGTGCAATGATCCTGACAAGGGAAAACTGAAGCAAAGAATATTTTACAGTGCCACCGTATCGACAACAAATCCTACATGGACAGGCCTGGGATCGAACGCAGGCCTCCGTGGTGACAGACCGGCACAGCCTCGTAACATCAGCTCGGCCCACAATGGCACGACTGTCAGCCTACACGATACTAATCTAAGGAGAACAGTGTTGGTGCAGGAAGGGGTGACACTGAGACACAGGAGCGCAGAATATCCCATGCGTCATGTCCCTAGTACAGCCCGTTTATTTTACAGTCCGCTCAGCGCGCCTGCAGTGCGACATCCGACAAGAGCTGCTGTGCTCAGGGACACTGCACTGAGCTAAGTCAATACATAGTGAGACGAAAACAAACATCTGACAGTGAATCTACCACATTTGGCCATGTGCAAATTCATCCGTAACATTTCTCATGATTTCTCAAGGTCACTCGTCATCTTCACGACGACCACAACTACTGCACCACTACCAAACGGTACAGCACAGTTGCTGCTGCGCTTACTGTGCGCCACACAGTACAGCTACACTTATTCCTTGCATTTGCAATAGGCAGAAGCAAGTGGCCAACTTCATGTTCTGCCACTTAATGTCACTGAAAGGATCTCTGGTAACCATTAACAAGGGGCTTAGTGGGCCCCAGATCCAATCCACACATTCTGGAGAAAACTTCCAGGCCCGCCCTCGAGCCCAGAGCTAAAACCTCACCTATTCACTGCAGACATATTTTCCAGTTCTTCACTGTCTCCAGATGTCTACCATAACTAACACAGAACCCAACAGGTCTAGCATGCCACTGAACACACTCCTAAGGAAAATTACACTTGTATATCCTGTAAATTATAAAATCCTTATATACATACAGTTATAAAAGTGACTCTTCTTGCCCAGCCAGTTTCAACAGCACAATGTCTAACAACAGCATAAATTACTAATATACATCTCTTAATTAAACATTTTATTATCCAACCAATGCACAATATACAATATGTAGATACAATTAAAATTATAAAAGTGCTCCAACATGATTCAGATCACAGAGGATCCATCATCAGGGAGCCTCGTACTGTACAAGGCTCCCTGATGATGGATCCTCTGTGATCCAAAACATGTTGGAGCACTTTTAAATATTTTGTAATTTTAATTGTATCTACATATTATATATTGTGCATTGGTTGGATAATAAAGTGTTTAATTATCATTGATGCATGGTGCAACAATGAAGATACATCTCTTAGTTCATATACAGCATTACACACACAAAGTTAGGCAACAATTTTGTTTAAATACATTACACAACCTCATGTCAGAAGCAACTGCTATTGCAATGCACTGTCAATTCCAACAGGCTGTGAAGAAGGAAAAACACATCTTTGTCATCTGAACCCTTGTCCTTGTGTTGAACACAGCAACATAAATGTTAACAATTACCTTTAAAAAATAACGTTCATATAACAAATACAAACAACAGCACAATATAACCAATGCTCAGTCGGTCCCTGTCAACATAGCGTGGCTGTTGGACGATACGGCTGACAGATGTGGAGGGTAGCTGTAAGTAAACTGAATGGCCTGTTATGGGCAGCCAACAAATGGTGGTGGTCTTCCAGCAGGGATTGGGCCAGATGTAACAACTGCTTGCCATGAAGATATGCTGAGTTACAACTGTTACTGAATTGAACAGGATCTTGGGAATGATTTATGCAACAGAAAATGGACACACACCTGGGAACTTGGAATGCTGGGCTGAATGAAAACAAGTGCACAAGATTTAGAATTAATTCTGCATGTGACATGGGTGGCGCCAAATCAGCAGTATGATTTACAGTCCTCACCAGGAAGGGGAATGACACCCATCAACAAAGGACAGGATTTTTCATATATAAGAGAATCATATTAGCGGTGGAGGTAGCAGAGTCGAATGATAGTGGCAGGATGTCACAGATAGTGCTAGGAGGTTGCTGGTGTGATATTACCATTCTAAATGAACATGCCCCATTTGATTATAAAAGTAATGACAAAAGGGTGAGTTTCTATGAGGCACTGTAATTATAACTGTGTTAGAAAAGCAATAAACAAAACCAAACATCACGAGTACACCAAACATTCAGAGGCCAAGCCATGGCTCAAGTGGCTAGTTGCCAGCCTTTCACTGTGGAAGGCTACATCTGATCCCAGGCAAATCCTTCTGAGACATGTGATAGAAAAAGTGACACTTGGACAGGCTTTCATCAAAGTACTTTGGTTTTGCCCTGTCACTTTCATTCCACCAATGACCCACAACCATTAACTGATCTGTTACTAAACCAACATAACTGTAGCAAGTGACAGCTTCATTACACTCCCACATACATTTATGCCTATCCTGATGGGAAGGCACAGAGACTGAACACAAGTTAATAGACATGAGATGCCATTCAAGTATACCAGACATTCAACTTTTCACAGGAGCTAACTGCAAAACTATCAGTTGCAAAATTATGGACTGAATGCTAGCAAACAAGTGAGAAATGCAGACATTTGATGTAGACATATTCCATCTGAAGAAGTTAAATGACACAAAAATTTACAAGAAATATCTGGTTACAATATCAAACAGGTATGCAGATTTGCAGGACTTAGATGACTGTGGGGACATTGGTAGAGAGCTCAAAAACAGCGGTCAGACACACACCGGTTACAGCAAACTGAAGCAGAATAAAAGCCTCATTAACCTTTTGGCGCTGGAATTATTTTTTTAAATTTTAGCACACTCTGTATATAATATGTGAATAAAACAGGAACCAAATATGCTAGAATTATGAAACAAACTGCATTTTGAAGAGAAAAAACGTAGAGTATATACCATGTTTAAAAAATTCAGTACCTATATTTGTTGAATAAATATATAAAATGCAACGTTTAGAGGTTGGCGGTGCGGTACGACCACTATAGTAGTCGTTAGGCGTCAAAGGGTTAATGGACATACTATGAACAACATAAGGAAGTGAAACTAGAAGATACTGCAGGAAACAGGAAAGGGAAAAGAATTTACAGACTTCTGACTTCAGTCAACACCCTACTATATATGGTGTAAGGGGCATGCTCATGTGTCCTGAATCCTTCCACCATCTCTCCACATCATGAGCTTGCAACAAACCGTACCGTACGAATGTGATTATCTGAACAAATAAACTGACGGGCTATAAGCTTCAAACTAACTTGGCAGGCAATGAGAAGGATTTTGTTTGCGGATTCCCAAAATATTCTGAACACATGGAGCAATCACATCTCTCAGTAACGGAATGTAGATAGGGTTAGTGATGTTGAGCAGACTGAAATACATGCATCTGAGCCACAGTGCCTAAGCCTAGTGCCTCTGAGGTTCAGAGAGCTACTGATAATTTGTGAAGATATAAATTAACAGGTAATAATGATCAAATTTCTGCAGAAATGATTCTATCAGGAGGTAAATCAGTACATTCTGAGATCCACAAATACATAGAGAATTACTGGGGATAATCAGCGTGGATTTCAACATAATATTCACAGGTACTGATTTGACATTCTGCATTAACCAGGTACTACAGATAAACTTTGAATGCAATGGGATGGAATATTACTAATTTATAGACTTCAAGAAAGGCTATGATTTGGTTCGAATGGAGGCACTGTAAAATCTGAGTTTAGCACACCCATCAAATTAGCAAGAATAACTGAAGTACATTTAAATGAAACCTACAGTAAAGTCAAGACAGGTAAGTGTTGGCCTGATGTGCTTCCCATTCAGAATGGTCTAAAACAAGACATTTTATTGCCACTGCTTTTGAAGAAAGCATTATGAAAATCCAAAACAACCCAGTGGGAATAAAACCGAAAGGGACTCATCAGCTTATGATCAATGCTGCTGATGATAATTTATGAATCAGAGGTGTACGAATTTTCTAAAAATCTAGAGGCCACATCTAAATTCTAATTGCCAGAATACTGACATGGTGTTCTACCTGGTGCCCAGGAGCTGTGCATCCCTGTAATGGATTTAAACAGAAACAACATAAAGGCCAAAAAAAAAAAGTTTGTTGGTATCTAAGAGGAGGTCTGTGCAGTAGCGAAAACACAGCAACCTAAATATGTTCATGCAGAATGCAAGGCAAAATAACAGTATATGCATCCTTTTACAGCGAGTCACTACACAAATATTTCAGACCAGCACTAAGGGATTAAAATTGCATTCTTGATTAAATTTAAGCAAATTAAATTCTGGGAATGCTTGCTACTGTTTCATTCAGACTGATCTTTCCGCACGCTATCTAAGAACATACAGATTATAGAAGTGAAACTTAGTTTCTCACACTAACAGGATAACAAAGAATGAGTGTGTCTGACAGCATGTGGCAGAGACTATCTGGACTGAGGATGGAGGCAATAACAGGAAACTGGAGAACATGCCATGAGGAGCTTCATAATTTGTTCTCCTTGCCAAATATTATTAGAGTCAAAGAGGTCAAGATGTATGGAGTATGTGGCATTAATGGGACAAAAGCACACAGTTTGACAGGAAAATTTGAAAGGCAGAGACCACTTCGAAGATAAAGGTACACATGTATGAATAACGTTACCCAGCATTTTAAAGCAAGCAGATGGATGTGTACTGGGTTTATTTGGCACAGGATAGGGAACAGTAAACCTGTGAACCCAGTAATGAACTTTTTGGTTCCACAAAATGTAAAGAATTTCGTAACTACTCAAGCAAGTAGCGACGTCTTAAAAGATGGCCTGCGCTCCTCCGATTCAATTAGCACAATCTAATCCTCATATTAATTGTTACATAACCTACACTTTCTTATTACTCTGTTTATTTCATGCTTACGGTACACAAGACAATCCGCAGCACGTGAATTCTAGTTTACATTATCTAAATGTACTATTTAAAACGAAATGTTAAAGTAGGCCTTGAGGTCAAGCACCTAATGCAAACATTAAAAGCAAATTTCTTTTCACACATACAGCTGTCGTTACAAATTATGGTCACTGTGAAATCACCGGTACTTGTCTCAGGGCGAGCGAGTAACTTCATACTTTTGAGTGCTCTACGCCTACCTGTCTAGTGTCGTATGTATCCGTTGGCTCCAAATCCTGAACGGTGTTCCTATGTCGGTCTTCATTACGATCCATAATGCAATCAGCAGAAGGATGGCAATTCTTAATCTGAGTATTTGCCTTCAAAAATAACTTAGAAATAGCGCTCCACATTCGAAACTGACACAATATATCACTGATCTTGCCATAGCTTTAACTAGCCTACGCACAATACTAGACAAGCATAAAATTTTACATTAAAGGTAGTAATTGCACTGCAGCCATTTGCGTCACTGTACGTATCCATACTGTCATTCATCGACCGCATCTTATTGAACATAATATAATATTTTACATTACAAGATTTTAACTTCCAGGCTCATTATTCTCACTCACACTACCAACGTGAAAACCCGAGACACAGTTCTGAAACTGGAAACGAAATACCACATTCCCAGGTATTTGGAAAAGTTTGCCTTCACATTACACAGGTATTTGGAAAATTCACAGCTGGGTGTATCTCTTCAAATGAATCACATCTTAGCTACACACACTTAATGACAGAAACCGCTCAGTAGATATCCACATTCAATTACACATAGTATGTCATACAGAATACATAAACTGCGTAAAACCAAATTCGTTTCGAAGCAATCGCAACCATTCGGAGTCATGGTTTACAGCTGTTTGACATCAGGTATCGCTGTGGTCGGTAGACGTCGCAAGGTACCAAAAGATGGCAGAATAGGCATATATCGATAAATTTCAATATCGATTTCGCTGGTTAGATTTCCTACATGCATAATCCATGTTGACTATGCGGATAACAACCATTAGGCATGATAATCAGACTTCTGCCGCCAAGTAGATGAGAATTGCGCCCATCTGGGTTATTACGCAGGGAGTAGTGGTAATTTATTACCGACATTTCGGGACAACCTATCTGTCCCATATTCGAATCCAAGAATCCCCTGAAGATAGGACTTACAGGTTGACCCGAAACGTCGATAGTAAATTACCACTACTCCCTGCGTAATAACCCAGAATAGCGCAGATCTCAGTCACCAGGCTCTTCTGCAATGGAATTTCAGCACATCGCCCCACACGTTACACTAGATTATGTGTCTGTGCCAGTCATCCGTGGTCCAAAATTCTGGTGGTAAATTAAGTAAATGACGTGATTTTAGGCTTCCGCCACGGTGTAAATGAGATCGCCGCTGTTCTTGGATGTTATGCAGCATTGATTGGAAGTTAGTTGCTGATTTCGGGACAACCGATCGGTCCCGAAACGTCAGTAACTACCAATCAATCAATCAATCCCAAAAATGGGAAGCTGACTAGGTAAGTGACCATCAACCACACCTGTTTGATTAAACTGTTCATTTAATGGTCTAAAATGTGTGTGCTTCATGTTTTGGCTTAACAAGCCATCATCAGGTACCAGCACGAATGTGTAAAGGAGGAAAACAATGAAGTCACATACTTTTACATTACTGGTTAACAATGGGATTTGACATCTCGGTCCAAAGAATATAAAACTAAATTTAGCTGAAATTAATATACTGAATAAATGAAAATCTTTGCAGTGATTTCATCAGATAGTAAATATTACATGGAATTTAGACTGTGACTCCTTGTTGAAGGGTCTTGTTAGTACGTACTATTTAATGGGTACTTGTTGTGGCTAGTGAATTACTTTAAGCTGCCAACCACCCAGTTTACAATTGTGCATTCCATGTTGCTGTAGTACACTAAAGCCATCAACTACAGCACTTGCGGAACACCATTCGTACCAGTTAGATGCATTTCAACTTTCATAATTCTCCATATATTGGCTTGGATTTGGGGTATGTAGGAACCAAGAAGATAGAAGATAGTGACAATGACTTAATTTCATTTGAAAGGCATCAGTGCTACTTGAATGACAGCTGTACAATATATGGCTATACACGTAGGTGCTGATATTCAAATTATAGGTGCTGATATGCACTTCCAGTCTCAGCATATACCCTACAACGAACACATTTTGTTTCAATTGAAAGAAGTGTTTCTGTGCTATGGACACACACCCAAGAAAGAACATGCAAAACAAATATCCACCAACGCCCACAGTATTGTGTGTATATATTGTAAAAATAAAACCTGAAATTTATTTTCTTTGAAGACAATAATATTGAGCATTTTACATTAAATTCACAGCATGTATCACATGAAAATACAAAGTAGCTTTAAAGAATTCCAACACCTGAATGCTGAACTTATATCCAGCCAAATATATGATAAGATACCATTCAATAAAATGTCTGTACAATTTTTAGAGTCGAAACATCTCTTGTTTCAAAGTTCATTCTCACTGTACATCAGAACCATTATTAAATCAATAACTGTGATCAATAAATGAACAACTATTTTTACAGAAGGCTGGACATGTGACATTTGATGGACTTTTGTGGGAAATGTCTACATGGAAGAATGAGCTGGAGATGTAAGGATAATTGTATGACTGGTCTTAGGTCGGTTGGTTGTGTGAACAGGTCACTTACCAGCCTACTGTCACATCTGGCTATGGTTCTGAACCACACAGCTCTACTACCAAACACAGAGACACACATAAAGGAACTGTTCCATCGAAGATGTACAGAGATGTGCATTACAATGTCTCTAGCCTTCTGTTCAGCACATCACATATCGTGACATTCATGTTTTGGCACTGCTGATTCAGCATCACTCTCACAGCACAGAGATTACATAAATTTCTGCCAATATAGAAAATATTAAAAATTACCTTAAAATTATTTTTCTGTAATTGGGCATTCAATAATGATGTGCATGTAGTGTGCACCGGTATTGACATGTAGTGTGCACCGGTATTGACATGTAGTGTGCACCGGTATTGACATGTAGTGTGCACCGGTATTAACATGTAGTGTGCACTAGTATTGATATGTAGTGTGCACCGGTATTGACATGTAGTGTGCACCAGTATTGACATGTAGTGTGCGCTGGTATTGACATGTAGTGTGCACTGGTATTGACAAGATGCACATACATACATACATACATACATACATACATACATACATATACACACACACACACACACACACACTTTCTTAAAGTGACTGAACAGTTGGATAGCAAGTTATACAAATGTACAAAGAAAGTAATTTGATCATTTTATGTATAATTTAAAATAGATTTTAACTTTCTGAAGTACAAATATTTTAATATTCCAAATAAAAAGATACAGCAGAAACAGTAAAATACACTGGATATAGCAGAGCAAATTTAGACAGCTTTAAATTCATTACTGTTAAATAAGTTATGACACAGTAATTTTTAAGTTAATTCTTGAATATTGTGAATGTTGGCAGAAGTTTAATGTAATCTCTGTATGACAATACAGAGAATGGCACACTACAGCCAAAACATGTTTGTCATATACATATGTAGACACATGTATCTGTATACGTGACATAAAATCACATGGGATATTAAAGTACCAAACCCATTAATCATAAAAATCTTGCCCAGTTTTCAAATACAGACAATTCAATATACCAGTGTGTGGTGATATCCTGTGGGTTACAATTAAAACATCTGTAGCATCAGTTTTTGTGGAGTTACATGACCGAACTGTACCAGACCTTTAAATGTCATTTTGTGCACATGAATTGAGCAGCATATTCTCTGTCCAGGGCTGGAACACCAATGCTGCACATCATAACTTGTTCCCCTGCAGCAGATATACAATTCCTTTGGCACAGGACAGTGAAAAACATCCACTGGTAGAAGTCACTCATCAGGTCATGAGCTCCAGGTGACCATGGCTCAATGTGTGCCCCACCGCACCTACCAGTTCACATCATACACGCCACCCTCACGTCAGTCCGCAATGTGATGTACATTGAGGACTGGTGGGTGGGGTGGGGCACACTGTCAGCCATGCAAGCCCACAGCTAACAAGTCCTGTATTTATTCTCTGAAACTGACAGTGTTGGAATCCACTATAACAGGCTGAGTTGGGTAAATGTACAGATTATCATAGACAGGTGTAACACCTAATTCCATTGAAACCAATTGTTACTGTAATTACATTGTACGTCTGTCGCAGTTACAGAAAGCAAGCTGCTCCTGCAGCTTCTTCTCATTCCAGTACTTTGTTAGCTGTCATGCCTGCACATAAGTTCTTGGACACTACCCTAGTGTGTCACTTGGAATGCATTTCTTTAAGATTTCTTCGCAGAATCTTGCCGGATGGAGTCTTTGGAACTGCTGTTACAAACTGTACTCCACCAGCCAAGTGCTTATGCTCAGACACCTTTTCTGCAACAAACTTCTTCACGTCATCTTCTGTCAGCTTCGGTTCTCTTGCTACAACGAAGGCCTTAGGAACTTCCCCAGACTTGTCATTTGGTATGCCAATGACTGCTGCATCAGCAATTCCAGGGTGACTGCGCAGTATGTCCTCCAGCTCTGCCGGAGCTACCTGCATGCCACACAACACTTGGTATGAGTGCAAACAGTATCACTTTGTGCAACCATATATGTCTGTCTGCTGCATGTCTGCTGGGGTGTGATGCTGTGTCATTTTCTAAGTAGTTCTGGGTGTATCTGATCATAATGCCTTTGTCTTAGGGTCAAGCAGTCCAATGAAGACTTCTTGACCCTGCAGATGAAGTGCCACAAACCTTTCATCCAACAACACTTTGTCTTATTGCAGAAGACTTCATTTGAGCCTCTTATTTGTACATCTGTTGGCAGTAATATAATTTGTCGTTGTGAGTTCAGATATAATAATAATAATAATAATAATAATAATAATAATAATAATAATACTGACTCCATAGAGCAGAGTCCTTCTTGAGAAGCTAACCGGTTTTCAGCTAGTCAAGAAATTCCCTGCATTTTATGGAAACTGAAGGTTCATTACTGCATCTACAAGTGCCTGCCACCTGCCCCTACTCTGAGCCAGCTCAATCCAGTCCATACCCCCACAACCCACTTCCTGAAGATCCATCTTAAAATTATCCTCCCATCTATGCCTGGGTTTTCCAAGTGGTCTCTTTCCTTCAGGTTTTCCCATCAAAACCCTCTATATACCGCTATTCGCCCCCATTCGCGCTACATGCCCCGCCCATCTCATTCTTCTCGATTTAATAATAATAATAGTAATACAACTGTATCTCTCACTTCCATTACACTTAACATTTAGACACTAGCAGTGCAATCCTCACAACAATCTTCATCTAAATTTTGACTGTAATTTCTCCTTTTTCTGACCAATAACCATATAAACAAAACAAACAATATCAACTGTGACACACCTTACATGAACAGTAAGAGAGATGTGTCCTTCAAGTGAAAAGGTATATGATGATGTGCATGCATGCACACAAATTCATGAAAACACACATACAGATTAGGTAAAAGAAATTTCAAACAAACAGAAGAAGGCAAGGCACGAAGTCCTGTTTAGGAAGACACTTTGATATGCACTGCACTGTCTTGAAGACTAATTGAGATAGCTAGCTAGCCGATTGACTGACTGACTGTCCGACTAACTGACTGACCGACCGACTGACCTTGGGAAGCTGATAGTTCCTCAGCTAGTGAAAAATTCCCTGCATTTTATGAAACCCAGAATAACTCAGTCAGTATGGTGACCATGCTGAGGGCTGATGATCTGGAGTTTGATTCCTGGCAGGGATAAAAGATTTTTCTCTTCTCCATAACATATGAACTGGCTTTCAGGCCCTCCCACCTTAATGTGTTCTGGTGGCTAATTCCCTGGGGGTAAAATGGCCAGGGCGTGATATAGCCCACTCACACCCAAGTGCCAAAGTTAAGAATAAGTGGAGGTACAGCTCCACTCCCTCCATATGCCTTCATTGCATGCACCAGGAGTACTTTAACTGTACCTCCAGTCATCGCTGGGTCAAAAAGGTTATCATGAGTACTTCATTCCACGCGCACTTCATCTTTCAGAAACAAACCAAAACCAAACACATGTGAAGAGTATCACCTGCAATCCTTTGACCTTGATAAGTTCCTTGTATCGGTCCACAATGTAAAAATCATGTTCTTTATCATAGTAACCCATATCTCCAGTGTGGAGCCAACCAGCAGAATCGATTGTTTCAGCAGTAGCCTGAGGATTGTTGTGGTATCCCAGCATTACCTGCGTAACAGAATGCATTAAAATTACATTATTAGTCGACGAGCTCACATATAAAAATATTTTAACAGCTATACACACTAGAGCCTTGACATTCATGAAATCTTGATGTCCAGCAATTTGACTGGCAGTATCACTGCATCAGCCTTTAGGGACTGGCTTCAACACATCACAACAAGAACATGTGGCTGGTGAGTCAGCTTATTGCACTCTCCTGCTGTTGCACAGACCACTCTCTGTCTTTCATCAACTGCAGTTGTTTGCTTTCATGCTTTATGGACCGAGACTCTCCTTCAATCACTTATTGTATTTTATGCTTCCAAAAATATTTTACATTTTATTAACAATAAACTTCCATGCTTTTGATGCTTTCTGAGGCTATTGCATATTTTTGTTACTATTATTTCCTAAGTTCTTGGAAGTATGTGGATGTTTTACATTGAAAATGAATTCCAACACTCACGACTCCAATGCTTGGTAATCTAATGCTCATGACTCCAGTGCCCATGACCCCAATGTTCGTGACTCCAATGTTTGTGACCCCAATGCTTGTGACTCTAATGCTCATGACTCCAGTGCTTTTAACCCTAAGTCTTCTTACTCCAGTGTTTATGACCACAATGCCTGTGACCCCAATGTTTGTGACTCCAGTGCTTGTGACTCTAATGCTTGTTACTCCGTGTTGTGACACCAATCCTTGTGGCTCCAGTGCTTGTTACTCCACTGCTCATGACTCCAATTCTTGTCACCAGTCAAGAATATCAAGACTCTACTGTAAACTATTAGGTATCCTAACTGAAAAGTAACTAATCACCTAGATAACTAATGACCTATGTACCACAATAAATAAGTAGGTAACCAGATAATTAACTGTACCTAACCAAAGAGCTAACTAAAACCAACTGCACATCACTTCAATTTATCAGCCAACAAATGCACATATAATTTCACATAAAACACTTTTAAAACACTTTAAAACACTCTGACATGTTTCGATCTTGTCTGATCATCATCAGGGAGCTTTGTTCCTTACTAAAGTTATATTACAGTGTTCACAATTCAATTCATATTTGAAAACGAGGTGTTGTGGCAGCATATCGTGTTGTGTTGTGGAGCAGTGGCTAGGTGTGCGTTGTATGCTGAGTAATAAGAGACTCTGCACATGTTGATTGCTGCAGCTAACTAAAACCAACTGCACATGTTGATTGCTGCAGCTAACTAAAACCAACTGCACATGTTGATTGCTGCAGCTAACTAAAACCAACTGCACATGTTGATTGCTGCAGCCAACTAAAACCAACTGCACATGTTGATTGCTGCAGCTAACTAAAACCAACTGCACATGTTGATCACCGCAGCTAACTAAAACCAACTGCACATGTTGATCACTGCAGCTAACTAAAACCAACTGCACATGTTGATCACCGCAGCTAACTAAAACCAACTGCACATGTTGATCACTGCAGCTAACTAAAGCCAACTGCACATGTTGATCACTGCAGCTAGCTAAAACTAACTGCACATGTTGATCCCTGCAGCTAACTAAAACCAACTGCACATGTTAATCCCTGCAGCTAACTAAAACCAACTGCACATGTTGATCACCGCAGCTAACTAAAACCAACTGCACATGTTGATCACTGCAGCTAACTAAAACCAGCTGCACATGTTGATCACTGCAACGCAGGTGGGCAAAAACTTTCCTCCTTATAACAAATGTGATTCATTATCCTGTTCACTAAACTCACTTTTCTACAAATAGTGAAACAAAAGGAGAACGAAAGTTTGAGGTGTCGGATAGTAGACTGACCTTACAAATCCTGCAAAGGGGAACAGTAATTTGTGATTTGCAGTGATAAGATCTGACATTAAATGGTAGTGTACAGGCTTTAAAGGTGTGAGAACTGCAGCAATATAGCATTACAGGGGATACATTCTTTTAACTTCATGCACTTTCTTTACAGTCAATCAGTATAAAAATATTTACAATTTTACCTGCCAGTGTCTTACCTGAGGGCCTCGAACACAAATTTCTCCAGATTCACCAGGCCCCAGATTCGTATTATTTTCCCTATTCACAACTTTCATTTCTGTATTAGGAACAGGTTTGCCAGATGATGTGTACTTCGAGGTGCCTTTCTCTGAGATGGATACAACAGGAGAGGACTCTGTCAATCCATACCCTGAAACCAAGCACGTGGTGAGATACAAACATACAAGCATGCACACATACGCACACTTATTATTATTATCATCATCATCATCATCATCATCATCGAATTTTTCACTTCTCAGCTTTGGCTGCGAAATATTCCCCTATCCTGGGATGCAGTAATCAACAGGATTAGGCTCGGTGGTCTTATTTGTAGT
>Ga0123355_10008698_pt1 | contig 15349 bp, 8 predicted proteins | sample TergutEmb28metaG_3_FD_89872 | JGI IMG/M metagenome (GOLD analysis project Ga0123355, IMG submission 89872) | Embiratermes neotenicus P1 segment gut microbial communities from Petit-Saut dam, French Guiana - Emb289 P1 | ecosystem: Host-associated > Arthropoda: Insects > Digestive system > Gut ... | reverse complement strand
CGCGCTCACGCTCTTCCGGGGCTTTGTCGATGGCGTCATACGCCTCGAATTTTGCGTTACCTGTCAGGCTCAAAAACTTTGTGATTGCAGCGGTCAGTGTTGTTTTGCCATGGTCAACGTGGCCGATTGTACCGATATTGACGTGTGGCTTGTTTCTTTCAAACTTTTGCTTGGCCATTGCTTATAAATCCTCCTTACGATATCAAATAAAAAATTCTTAATATTATGCGGTATTTTACCGTATTATTTTGGTTTTGGCAACTATTTTTATATTTTACGCGAATAAAATCGAAGATAAGGCTTATTTGTTGCCCATAACCTCTTCTTGAATTGATTTCGGCAACTCAACGTAATGGCTTGGTTCCATTGCGTAGTTCCCTCTGCCCTGTGTGTTTGATCTCAGCGATGTTGCATATCCGAACATCGTGGACAGCGGGACAAGTGCGTCTACCTGCGCGGCACCGAGCTTTGTTTCCATGCCTGTAATTTGTCCGCGCCGTGAGTTCAAGTCGCCCATAACGTCGCCCATATACTCTTCCGGCACGGTGACAGCGACTTTCATTATCGGCTCCAGCAAGACAGGGCTTGCTTTGTGCATCGCTTCTTTAAATGCCATGCTTCCGGCAATTTTGAACGCCATTTCACTGGAGTCTACTTCGTGATAAGACCCGTCGTACAACGTCACTTTGATGTCAACAACCTGGTATCCGGCGAGCACGCCGGCCGCCATTGCACCGGAAATGCCCTGATCAACCGCCGGAATATACTCTTTCGGTATTGTTCCGCCAACGATTTTGTTGACGAACTCGTAACCTTTGCCGGGCTCGTTCGGTTCCACGATGATCTTGACATGACCGTATTGACCTCTACCACCGGACTGACGTGCGTACTTCATATCCACATCAGCCGATTTGCGGATCGTTTCTTTGTAAGAAACCTGCGGTTTGCCGACGTTGGCTTCAACTTTGAATTCGCGCAACAGCCTATCGACGATGATTTCCAGATGCAGCTCGCCCATGCCGGCGATGATTGTCTGACCTGTCTCTTCATCGGAATAGGTTTTAAACGTCGGGTCTTCCTCAGTCAGCTTGGCCAGTGCTACGCCCATTTTCTCTTGTCCGGCTTTCGTCTTAGGCTCAATCGCCACGCGGATAACCGGTTCTGGGAACTCCATCGACTCCAGAATGATAGGGTTCTTTTCGTCGCACAGCGTGTCGCCCGTTGTGGTGTTCTTCAGGCCAACAGCCGCGACGATGTCCCCTGTGTACGTGGTCTCTATATCTTCACGGTGATTGGCGTGCATCTGAAGGATACGACCCAACCTTTCTCTGTGCCCTTTTGTGGAGTTGTAGAGCATAGAACCCGTTTCGACAGAGCCTGAATAGACCCTGAAAAATGACAGTCTGCCGACATAAGGATCCGTCATGATTTTAAACGCGAGCGCAGAAAACGGCGCGTCGTCAGACGGTGGACGGCTATCAGCTTCATCGGTGTTTGGATTTGTTCCCGCTATGGCCGGGATGTCAACAGGTGACGGCAGATAATCCACAATCGCGTCAAGCAATTTTTGGATACCCTTGTTCCTGTATGACGTGCCGCAAGCCACCGGTATAAGCTGCACTGCCAGCGTTGCTTTGCGTATCGCTGCTCTCAGCGATGCTGCTGGGATGTCTTCGCCTTCAAGATACTTCTCCATGATCTCGTCATCGAAGTCGGAAACAGCCTCAATCAGCTTCATCCGGGCTTCTTCCACAAGCGGAAGCATGTCTTCCGGTATCGGCTCCACACGCACGTCTTTTCCAAGATCATCGTAGTAGATATCGGCGTTCATCTCCACAAGGTCAATAATGCCTTTAAAGTCCGCTTCAGTACCGATTGGCAATTGAATCGGCACCGCGTTGGCTTTCAGCCTGTCATGAACCATCTGAACCACGTTGAAAAAGTCAGCGCCGACGATGTCCATTTTGTTGACATAGATCATGCGCGGGACTTGATAGTGATCCGCTTGGCGCCAGACGGTTTCTGATTGCGGCTCAACCCCGCCTTTGGCGCACATGACTGTGACTGAACCGTCCAGCACACGCAGTGACCGCTCAACCTCAACGGTGAAGTCAACGTGTCCGGGGGTATCAATAATGTTAATGCGGTGATCGTTCCAGAAACAGGTTGTGGCGGCGGAGGTGATGGTTATCCCTCGCTCTTGCTCTTGCTCCATCCAGTCCATTGTGGCGGCGCCTTCATGCGTTTCGCCAAGCTTGTGTGTGCGACCGGTATAGAACAATATACGCTCTGTTGTCGTGGTCTTTCCCGCGTCTATATGAGCCATTATGCCAATGTTTCTTGTTTTTTCAAGTGGGTATTGTCTCGGCAAATCACTCACTCCTCTCTAATCTGATGCTATTAGTTGTTTGGACGGATGATACCGCCCCTTTCCGGCGAAAAAGACCGAAAGTTATTTTGCGAGGTGAATTCATTCTGCACGTACGCATGTGATATCTCTTACCAGCGATAATGTGCGAATGCTTTGTTTGAATCTGCCATTCTATGCGTGTCTTCGCGTTTTTTGACAGCGGCGCCTAAATTGTTTGTGGCGTCCATTATCTCGCCGGCTAAACGCTCTTTCATCGTTTTCTCGTTACGAGCCCTGGTGTAAGTTGTTAGCCAGCGCAGTCCTAATGTCTGCCGCCGGTCTGGTCTTACCTCAATCGGCACCTGATACGTGGCACCGCCAACACGCCGGGCTTTTACTTCAAGCGTTGGCATGATATTTTCCAGTGCTTCGATAAACACGTCCAGCGGTTCTTTTCCGGTTTTTTCACCGATGATAGTAAACGCGCCGTAAACGACTTTTTGCGCCACACCTTTTTTCCCATCCAGCATGATGCTGTTGATTAACCTTGTAACCATTACGGAATTATACATGGGATCCGGCAGGACTTCACGTTTGGGTACATTGCCTCTTCTGGGCACTATACTTCCCTCCTTCATATAAATGATTTCACAGGTACTCCGGACTTTGTCAACGAACAGTTAAAATGTTGTCCGGTGTCTGCCAGCGATGAGAGGCAAAATATATATTTACCTTCATGCAAGCATAAAGCTTATAAGCTTAAGACTTTGGCATTTTTGCGCCATATTTTGACCTGCTCTGCTTACGGTCAGCCACACCTTGGGTATCCAGCGTGCCGCGGATAATGTGGTAACGTACGCCAGGCAGATCTTTCACACGCCCGCCGCGAATCATCACTACCGAGTGCTCTTGCAGATTGTGGCCGATGCCGGGGATATACGCTGTGACTTCGTAGCCGTTTGTCAGTCTGATACGGGCAATTTTCCGCAATGCTGAGTTAGGTTTCTTAGGCGTTGATGTCCTGACCGCTGTGCACACACCGCGTTTTTGCGGGGATGCTTGATCGGTTTCCCTATTTTTCAGCGTGTTAAGCCCCTTCTGCATGGCTGGGGAGTTTGACTTATAAGTCTGGGTTTGTCTGCCCTTTCTGACGAGCTGATTAAATGTTGGCATTGTATTCCTCCTTTCCTATAGTAATTAATGTGAAAACTCCATCACACGAATAATTATTCTAACACAAAAACATGAATACGTCAACAGGTAGTTTGAGAAATGCGAGGAGAACCACCCCACCTTTGTGGCGTCCTTCCAAGGAGGGGATTTGGGTGCGGCGCTTCCCTGTTCCCCTCCCACGGAGGGGCGGCAAGGCCGATGGGCGGTTCTTCACATGCGTTTGTCCCTTATTACAGCGCGTTCCCGGAGCCTATCAGTACTGATAGATCAATGTCATTCTCCGGCGCTTGTACGACAGAATCAACCATCGGTGACGCATAGTCTATCACTTCGGAATAAGCGCGGCTGACAGACTCGGATTCGCTGTCGAATTTTCTGTACATGGCGAGTCCGCTGCCGGCGGGGACAAGCTTGCCGATGATCACGTTTTCCTTCAGGCCGACAAGTCTGTCTACCTTGCCTTTTATCGCGGCTTCGGTCAAGACTTTTGTAGTCTCTTGGAATGAGGCGGCTGACAAGAATGACTCCGTTGCCAGTGAGGCTTTGGTTATGCCCATCAGAAGCGGTGAGGATACGGCAGGACGCAACTCGTCTTCTCCTTCGGGCGGTGTTTTTGCCTGCAAAGCGATGTTAGCCTGCCTGAAGTCGCCTAAATCCACTGTCGTGCCGGTCAAGAGATCGGTATCTCCGCCATCTTCGACCCTGACCTTTCTCATCATTTGACGAACGATGACTTCAATATGCTTGTCGTTTATATCAATACCATGCTGGCGATAAACTTTCTGAACCTCAGAGATCAGGTAGGACTGGGCGGCGGTTTTGCCGAGTATCCGCATAACGTCATGCGGGTTTAACGCACCATCGGTCAGTTTATCACCGGCTTTTACCATGTCGCCGGATCTCACCCTGATGCCTGCCGAATACGGTGATTGGTATACCTTTGCCTCGCCGTCTTCTTTTTCATTTTTGATTGTAATTGCGACAACGGCACTTTTGCGCGTTTCCTCAACTTCAATAACACCGTCAATGTCGGCGAGTATTGACATTTTCTTCGGTTTTCTCGCCTCGAACAGCTCTTCGATACGCGGGAGTCCTTGCGTGATATCGTCACCCGCGACGCCGCCGGTATGGAACGTTCTCATCGTCAGCTGCGTACCCGGTTCGCCGATTGACTGTGCGGCGATAACGCCGACGGCTTCACCGATTGACACTGCGCCGCCGGTGGCGAGGTTTACGCCGTAACATTTTGCGCAGATGCCGCTTTCAGCCTCACAGTCCAGAACCGTGCGTATTTTCAATGAAGCGATGCCATGTGCCATAAGTTTATCCGCATCATTTACGTTCAACATATTGTCTTTTGAGAACAGCAGTTCGCCTGTTGACTCGTCAATTACATCATCCGTAGGATAACGCCCATGGATAACTTGGCCGAATGTCTCCAAAACGCTGCCGTGTTCAATGACTTCGGAAACGACAATCCCATCCTGTGTGCCGCAATCGTGCGCACGGACGATGACATCCTGCGAAACATCGACCAGGCGGCGAGTCAGGTATCCGGAGTCCGCCGTACGCAGTGCCGTATCAGCAAGTCCTTTACGCGCGCCGCGGGACGAGATGAAGTATTCAAGCACAGTCAAGCCTTCGCGGAAGTTTGCCTTGATCGGGATTTCGATCGTCCGTCCGGCTGCGTTGGCCATCAGTCCGCGCATACCGGCCAGCTGTCTGATTTGGTTCATGCTGCCTCTCGCGCCGGAGTTTGCCATCATATAGATAGGATTCAACTCGTTGAGCGTGCTTGTCAGCGCGTCGGTGACGTCTTTTGTGGTTTTTTCCCACTCTTTCACGACCAGGCGGTACCGTTCTTCGTCGGTGATAAAGCCGCGCCGGAACTGATTTTCAATCGCCACGACTTTCTGTTCAGTTTCACTGATCAATGTCCATTTTTCATCCGGCACTGTCATGTCGGATATGGATATCGTGATCGCGCCTTGGGTGGAGAATTGGAAACCCAACGCCTTGATATCATCCAAAAGCTTTGCTGAGCGCGTGAAACCATGCCTTGCGATACAACGCTCTATGATATTTTCCAGCTGTTTGTTGCCTGTTTGGAAGTCTATTTCATACTCGAACATATGCGCCGGGTCTGTTCTGTCTACGAATCCAAGATCCTGCGGAATCGGCTCGTTGAATATAATCCGACCCACCGTTGTTGCAATGACTTTGCTTTCTTTCACTCCGTCCACATCTTTTGTCACACGCACATGTATTGGCGCGTGTATGCCAACGTCGCCGCACTGATATGCCATCAGCGCTTCGTCCGGCGATACAAAATGTTTGCCAGAGCCGATTTCATCATCGCGCTGGAATGTCAGATAATATGCACCGAGAATCATATCTTGAGTTGGTACGGTGACAGGCTGCCCGTCTTTCGGGTGCAGAAGATTGTTTGCTGACAGCATAAGAATCCTGGCTTCTGCCTGCGCCTCGGCCGACAGTGGCACGTGTATCGCCATCTGGTCACCGTCAAAGTCTGCGTTATACGCCGTACATACCAGCGGGTGCAGCTTGAGTGCGCGGCCTTCGACCAAAATCGGTTCAAATGCTTGGATACCCAATCTGTGCAGCGTTGGTGCGCGGTTCAGCAGAACAGGATGTTCTTTGATCACCACTTCGAGCGCGTCCCAGACTTCGGTGACGCCTCTGTCCACCATTTTCTTTGCGGATTTGATGTTGTTGGAGATTCCGTCCTCCACCAGCTTTTTCATCACAAATGGGCGGAAAAGCTCAATTGCCATTTCTTTCGGCACGCCGCACTGATAGAGTTTCAAGTCCGGGCCAACAACAATAACCGATCTGCCGGAATAGTCCACGCGCTTTCCAAGCAGGTTTTGACGGAATCTGCCCTGCTTGCCTTTCAGCATATCGGACAGCGATTTTAATGCGCGGGAATTCGCCCCCGTCACGGCCCTGCCGCGGCGGCCGTTGTCAATCAACGCGTCAACCGCTTCTTGCAGCATACGCTTTTCGTTTCTGACAATGATATCGGGTGCGTTTAGCTGCATCAGGCGTTTCAGGCGGTTGTTCCTGTTAATCACGCGGCGATACAAGTCGTTCAGATCGGACGTGGCGAATCTGCCGCCGTCGAGCTGAACCATTGGGCGTATTTCTGGCGGGATGACAGGCAGTACGTTGATTATCATCCATGTCGGGTCATTGCCGGATTGCCGGAACGCCTCAACCACTTCAAGCCTTTTCACAAGTTTTGCCTTTTTTTGCCCGGCAGCCTCACGCGATTCGGCTTTCAATTGTTCCGAAAATTTTTCGATATCAATATCGGCCAACAGATCGCGGATGGCTTCAGCACCCATGCCGGCCCTGAAATCGTCCTCGTATTTTTCGCGCATTTCGCGGTATTCTTTTTCAGTCAAAATCTGGTTTTTACGCAGCGGCGTGTCTCCCGGATCTATGACAATATAGGTCGCGAAATACAGCACTTTTTCAAGTATCCGCGGTGTGAGATCCAAAAGCAGTCCCATTCTGGATGGGATGCCTTTAAAATACCAAATATGTGATACCGGTGCCGCCAGCTCGATATGCCCCATTCTCTCACGGCGGACGTTTGATTTGGTCACCTCAACGCCGCATCTGTCGCATATTTTGCCTTTATAGCGTATCTTCTTATATTTGCCGCAATGGCATTCCCAGTCTTTGGTCGGGCCGAATATTTTTTCGCAGAACAGCCCGTCACGTTCTGGTTTTAATGTTCTGTAGTTGATTGTTTCCGGCTTTTTTACTTCGCCGCTGGACCAGCTTTGTATCATGTCCGGAGAAGCAAGACCGATTTGCATTGCGTCGAAAGGCATTCCACTCATTATTCGCTTGCCTCCTCTTCATTATCATCCGGGAAATCGAACGTTTCCTCTTCATAATCGCCGGGATCTTCTAAACCATCGTCCTCGTCGTCATCGGTGCCGCCCAGCATTTCTTCGTCAAGCATGTCTTCGGTGACCTCAGTAATCGAGTAGCCGCTGGCAGAGAACTCGTCATCATCACTTTGATAGAAACTTTTGTCACGCATATTGTCGCCCATGTCGTCATCGTCATTGCTTTGCAATTCGATTTTCACGCCGTTTTCATCCAGCACCCGCACGTCCAAACACAGGGATTGCAGTTCTTTCACAAGCACCTTAAACGATTCCGGCACACCCGGTTTCGGGATATTATTGCCTTTGACAATCGCCTCGTAAGTCCGCACCCTGCCGGTCACGTCATCAGACTTGACCGTCAAAATCTCTTGCAGTGTATACGCGGCACCATAAGCCTCCAGTGCCCAGACTTCCATTTCTCCGAATCGCTGTCCGCCGAATTGGGCTTTTCCGCCAAGCGGCTGCTGCGTGACCAAGCTGTAAGGCCCAGTGGATCGGGCATGTATCTTGTCATCCACAAGATGGTGCAGTTTCAAGAAGTATACATAGCCGACGGTGACGGGGTTGTCAAACGACTCCCCGGTTCGCCCATCATATAATACGCTTTTGCCGTCTTCACGCAGTCCGGCCAGCTTCAGTGTGTCCCATATATCCTGCTCGTTCGCGCCGTTGAAAATTGGCGTCGCGACTTTCCAGCCCAGTGTATGCGCGGCGTATCCCAAGTGAACTTCCAGCACTTGCCCGATGTTCATACGAGATGGGACGCCCAGTGGGTTGAGAATAATATCAAGCGGCGTACCGTCCGGCAGATACGGCATGTCTTCTTTCGGCAGTATCCGGGATACAACGCCTTTATTTCCGTGCCGTCCGGCCATTTTATCGCCGACGCTGATCTTGCGTTTATGCGCAATATAACAGCGGACGACCATGTTCACACCGGGATTCAGTTCGTCGCCGTTTTCGCGTGTGAAGACTTTGACGTCCACCACAATGCCGCTCTCTCCGTGCGGGACTTTGAGTGAAGTATCCCTGACCTCACGCGCTTTTTCGCCGAAAATGGCGCGTAGGAGACGTTCTTCGGCAGTGAGATCAGTTTCCCCTTTCGGCGTGACTTTGCCAACCAAAATATCGCCGGCCTGAACTTCCGCGCCGACGCTGATGATGCCGCGCTCGTCCAGATAGCGCAGCGAATCTTCGCCCACGCCGGGGATGTCGCGTGTAATCTCCTCCGGCCCGAGTTTTGTATCGCGGGCGTCAATCTCATGTTCTTCTATGTGTATCGAGGTGAACACATCGTCCATCGCCAGCCGTTCATTGATCAGGATGGCGTCCTCATAGTTATACCCTTCCCACGTCATAAAGCCGACGAGGATGTTTTTGCCCAATGATATTTCGCCTTCGCTGGTTGACGGGCCGTCTGCCAAAATGTCGCCTGCTTTGACATAGTCACCGGCATTGACAATTGGGCGTTGATTCGTACACGTGCCCTGATTGCTGCGGGAGAATTTAGTCAGCATGTGATCCACAGGGCCGGTGCCGTTGTAATCCACCGTTATCCGCGTGGCTGAGACGTATGTGACTGTGCCTTCGCCATGTGCAGTCAAGACAACGGTTGAATCCACGGCGCATTTGTGTTCTATACCGGTTGCGACAATCGGTGCTTCCGGCATTAGCAGCGGTACCGCTTGACGTTGCATGTTCGCGCCCATCAATGCGCGGTTGGCGTCATCGTTTTCAAGGAATGGGATCATCGCGGTGGCGATCGACACCATCATACTTGGTGAGATATCAATAAAGTCGATCCTGTCGCGATTGACCGCGACGATTTCATCCCGGTGACGGCATGTGATACGCTCGTTTACCAGGTAGCCGTTCTCGTCGATAGGCTCCGTCGCTTGTGCTATAAAGTACTGGTCTTCCATGTCGGCCGCGAGATAGACTACCTCATCCGTTACTCGTCCGCTTTCTTTGTCAACCTTGCGGAATGGGGCAATCATGAAGCCGTATTCGTTAACTTTCGCGTAGGACGCCAGATACGATATCAGGCCGATGTTCGGGCCTTCCGGCGTTTCAATCGGGCACATGCGGCCATAATGGCTGTAATGAACGTCACGCACATCGAAACTCGCGCGTTCTCTGGAAAGGCCGCCGGGACCCAACGCTGATAAACGCCGTTTGTGCGTAAGCTCCGCCAGCGGATTTGTTTGATCCATAAATTGCGACAGCGGTGAACTGCCGAAAAATTCTTTAATTGCCGCGGTGACCGGCCTGATGTTGATCAGTGACTGCGGTGTAATGATATCCAGGTCTTGCAACGTCATACGCTCACGGATCACACGCTCCATGCGGGAGAAGCCGACTCTGAATTGGTTTTGCAGCAATTCACCTACACTTCTCATGCGGCGGTTGCCAAGATGATCGATATCATCCGGCCCACCGATGCCATGGGCGATACAATTGAGATAGTTTACCGAGGCAAAAATATCGTCCGGTATCAGGTGTTTCGGGATTAACAAATCTAAATTTTCAACAATGGCTTCCTTCAGCTCTTCCCCACTGTATTTCTCCAGCAGGTCTTTCAAAACAATAAAACGCACGCGCTCTTTGATTCCGAGTTCCGCTTCCGGGTTGAAGTCCACAAATTCGTCCATCTTGACCATGCCGTTGGCAAAGACCTTGACTTCGCGCCCGTCAACATGGACAAAAACATCATTGACCCCGCGCGCGTCAAGTGCTTCGGCGCGTTCCCTTGTGAGCAGTTCCCCGGCTTCGGCGATCACTTCGCCAGTCAGCGGGTCTGCCACCGGTTGTGTCAGCGTTTGCCCGGCAATGCGCGGCCAGATCGCAAGCTTTTTGTTAAACTTATAACGCCCGACCGTTGATATATCATAACGCCGCGCGTCAAAAAACAGATTTTGCAGCAAAGTCTGCGCGGAGTCTATTGTTGGCGGGTCGCCTGGGCGCAGTCTTTTATATAACTCAATTAACGCCTCATCGCTGTTGCGGCAGACGTCTTTTTCTAAAGTCGCGATAATGCGTTCATCATCGCCGAAAATGGCTTTCAGCTGTTCATTGGTTTCAGCACCGCCCTCCGCCCCGGAGATGGAGAGGTGGGTGTAAACATTTTGATTCGGCCTGCCGACAGCGCGCAACAGCCATGTGACCGGCAGCTTTCGATTCTTATCCACACGCACGTAAAAATTCTCAGACGCGTCAGTCTCATACTCAAGCCATGCCCCGCGATATGGAATCAATGTCGCCGCATGGATCATAACGGCTGTTTTTATATCTGTCTTGCGTTCATAATACACACTGGGAGATCTGATGATTTGCGAGACGACCACACGCTCTGCACCGTTGATGATAAACGTGCCGGCGTTTGTCATGATCGGGAAATCCCCCATAAAGATTTCCTGCTCTTTGATCTCTTCCGTCTCCTTATTCCGCAGACGAACGCTGACTTTCAAAGGGGCGGCGTAAGTGGTGTCGCGGGCTTTGCATTCCTCGACTGAATATTTCGGCTTCTCGTTCATATTATAATCAATAAACGTCAGCTCTAAATTGCCTGTGTGATCGGTAATCGCGGCGACATCGCGGAATACCTCTCGCAGGCCGGATTCGAGGAACCAGTCGTAAGAGAATTTTTGAACCTCTAAAAGGTTCGGCATCTCTTGGATTTCTTCTGTTTTAGCATAGCTTTTGCGGATAGTTTTGCCGTATACCACGTCTCTCGGCATTGACTTCACTCCCTACTTTTGTATACAATCATTAAGACATTTGAAAAACACGACACACACGGGTGAGTTGGAAACATTTAAACTTCTGTATTGACAAATAATGCGCAAATGTGGTAGACTACGCCCGGTGAGGATGTCGGATTGATTTATAATTACAGACATACCATAATATTCTACCACGGTTTACGGCTTTGTCAAGCATTTTTTACTATTTTACTGTATATTTCAAAATATAAGAAAAAAGGAGCCGCAAAGGCTCCTTTGGCTATTCCGTGACTATTTCAAGTTCACGGATTTTTACATGGTTTTTATATATTTTTATCTGGTACATGACGTCGCCTTCAATCGGCCCGAAGAAAAAGTGTCCCTCATCGTCAGTGAACTGTCTGTCAATCAGTTTCTTTTCTTCCCCGGCGCGAAAAAGCAATACGAGTGCGTTTGAAACCCGCACGTCTTTCGCGGAAAATACTGTACCTAAAATCGCGGCGGATGTATCCGGTGTTAAACTGACCGTTGTCTCAATATGCTCTCCCGCCGTGGGCTTGAAATAGAATTTTTCACCCGCGCTCAATTGTCAATCACCTGCTTTATAGTTTTTGGGTAACCACCCCTACGGGTATATATTACGAACTGGTGTGGACGGTGTCCCCTACATGGGGCTATCCGTTTTTCGCGCTTCTGCGTTTTATCTGCCCTATAAAATAATATATTGACATACACCGATCCTTGTGCTATAGTGTATCAAATTTTATATTTTTAAATGGCTTAGAAGAGAAATAGTATCTGATTATTCAATGCGCAGAGAGGGTCGGGTTGGTGTAACGGCTTGTTTGGATAAACGGAGAACTCGTCTCGGAGCTGTGCGCGGAACGTGAAGCTTTTCATCAGTATGCCGCACCGGGTGCCCGCCGTTATAAGGGACGCGATATTGATTTTCAGTATTGTTTAGTGAGTGTACGCCGCCGTTTAATTGGCCGCGTGAATTCAGGTGGTACCGCGAGGTTTTGTAACCCTCGTCCTGATATAGGACGGGGATTTTTTATTTTTTAAGGAGGAGATCATCATGCCAGACAATAACCGAATTATTATCTTCGACACAACTTTACGCGATGGCGAGCAGACGCCGGGAGTCAACTTGAACCTTTCGGAAAAAGTTGAAATTGCCCGCCAGCTTGAGTTGCTTGGTGTGGATATCATTGAAGCCGGGTTCCCTGCTGCCTCTCAAGGGGACTTTGAGGCGGTGACCGCGGTGGCTGAAACCGTCAGCTGCGGTGTGGCGGCACTTTGCCGGTGCAATGAAGCGGATATCGCCAGAGGCTGGGAGGCTGTTAAACATGCGAAAAAACCGCGTCTTCATGTTTTTCTTGCCACCAGTGAAATCCACATGACGCATAAGCTGCATATGACGCCGGATGAGGTGATCCAAAACGTCGCAGAAAGCGTCGCGCTGGCGAAGTCCCTGTGCGCGGATATCGAATTCTCGTGTGAAGACGCATCCCGGTCAGAACCTGAGTTTATGTACAAAGTGATTGAAACTGCCATCGCGGCAGGGGCGACGACGATTAATATCCCCGACACTGTGGGGTACGCCGTGCCGGGTGAATTCTCTGCGCTGATCAGCGGTATTTTTGAAAACGTGCCCAATATTGACGGTGTTGTTATCAGCGTGCATTGCCACGATGATCTCGGCCTCGCCGTTGCAAACACACTGTCAGCTGTAGCTGCCGGTGCGCGGCAGGTGGAGACGACGATCAACGGCCTCGGCGAGCGCGCGGGCAACTGCTCTATGGAAGAAGTTGTGATGGCACTGTCCACGCGTGAGCAGGCTTTTGGAATCAGTCACAGCATCGACACGACGAAAATATACCGCGCAAGCCAGCGTGTCGCGGCGATTACCGGCGTACCGGTGTCCCCAACAAAGGCGATTGTTGGGGCGAACGCATTCGCGCATGAATCGGGCATCCATCAACATGGTGTGTTGTCGAACCCGATGACGTATGAGATTATGACCCCGCAATCGGTCGGTAAAACGGAAAGCACGTTGGTTTTGGGGAAACTTTCCGGCAGACACGCGTTTACTGACAGGATTGAGTCGATGGGATATAACTTGACAAAAGACGAAATCAACAGTGCGTTTGTCAAATTCAAGGAGCTGGCAGATAGGAAAAAAGACATCACCGACGATGATCTTGAAGCGATTCTGGCGCTGATTACAGACGTTCCGGAGCATTATAGGCTTGCATCGTTCCAGATACAAAGCGGCAAACTGCCGTTGCTGCCGATGGCCAGTGTGACGTTAATCGGCCCCGATGGCGAGGCGACTGAAGCCGCCACCGGCAACGGTCCGATTGACGCGGCGTGCAACGCGATTTCAAAGATCGTCCGTGAAGAAGGGACGCTGGCCTCGTACAATTTGGACGCGATCACCGGCGGGACTGATGCTTTCGGTAACGCGACGGTGCGGGTGCTGCGTGATGGTGAACTCCACATGGGGCGCGGCGTGTCACCGGATATCATAGAGGCGACGATTCTGGCGTATATCAACGCGATAAACCGTGCGATCGCAAAGACGAAAAATGCTGAAAGGGTGAGCAGATAATGGGAATGACAATGACGCAAAAAATCCTGGCGAAAGCGGCGGGATTGGATTCTGTCCGTGAGGGAGAACTCGTCGAATGCAAGCTGGATCTTGTGTTTGGCAACGATATCACCGCCCCGGTGGCGATTGATGAGTTTTATAAAATCGGCGTGACGAAAGTGTTCGACAAAGACAAGGTCGCATTGATTCCGGATCACTTTGCACCGAACAAAGACATCGCATCGGCGACCCTAGCAAAAAAAATGCGCGAATTTGCCCGTGCGATGGGGATTACGCATTATTTTGAAATAGGCAAAGCCGGGGTTGAGCATGCGCTGCTGCCGGAGATGGGGCTGATTGTGCCCGGCGGCGTGATTATCGGGGCGGATAGCCACACGTGTACGCATGGTGCGCTGGGCGCGTTCGCCACCGGCGTTGGCTCGACCGATATGGCGGCTGGGATGGCGACTGGTGAGGCATGGTTCAAAGTGCCATCGGCGATCAAAGTCGTCATCAAAGGCGAAAAACGCCCGCATGTGTCCGGCAAAGATGTGATTCTGCATCTTATCGGAATCTTGGGCGTTGACGGGGCGCGGTATGAGTCGCTTGAGTTTGCCGGGAATATTGCCGCACTTTCGATGGATGACCGGTTCACCATTGCCAACATGGCGATTGAGGCTGGGGCGAAAAACGGTATCTTCCCGGTGGATGACATTACGCTTGAATACATACGCGATCACGGCGGGAATTACGGCGTTGCGTATCTGGCGGACGCGGATGCTGTGTACAGGCGCGAAGTGATAATCGACCTCGCCGAAGTTGAGCCGACTGTCTCTTTCCCGCATCTGCCGGAAAACGCCAAAACGATCACCGAAGCGGAGAAACTGGGGATTACGATTGATCAGGTTGTGATCGGCTCTTGCACCAATGGGCGGATGGATGATATGCGCATCGCCGCTGAGATTTTACGCGGCAACAGCGTGGCGGATGGTCTGCGATGCATTATCATGCCGGCGACGCAGGCGGTGTGGAAGCAATGCCTGACCGAGGGGCTGATGGATGTGTTCATCGACGCGGGGGCGATTGTCTCCCCCCCAACCTGCGGGCCGTGTCTTGGCGGACACATGGGTGTTCTGGCCGATGGTGAGCGTTGTGTTGCCACAACGAACCGCAACTTTGTCGGCCGGATGGGTCACCCGGGAAGCGAGGTGTACCTCGCCTCCCCTGCTGTGGCCGCGGCGTCTGCGATCACGGGACGTATCTCGAGCCCGGAGTCTGCCTGATTTACCGCATCGGTATAATCACGCCGCCGATTTCTATTGCGTAAACGGTGTCAAGGTCGAGGGATTCGAGCGCTTCACGACGTATGAACCTGTAGTACCAAGGGTCACCCAAATTAAGCCTAACCCTGTGATCCTCAAAGATATTGCGGATGAGGGCAAATTCATTTGTCGGGTTGCCGTATTCGTCAGTATATCTGACACCGTGCGGAAGACCAAAGGATATAGCATGGCCTCTCACGCCGTCCGTTGTGTGAATGCGTATAGTTTGTACGGGAATGCCAATCGGAACGTTGGATTCACCT
>Ga0123355_10008697_pt1 | contig 15351 bp, 4 predicted proteins | sample TergutEmb28metaG_3_FD_89872 | JGI IMG/M metagenome (GOLD analysis project Ga0123355, IMG submission 89872) | Embiratermes neotenicus P1 segment gut microbial communities from Petit-Saut dam, French Guiana - Emb289 P1 | ecosystem: Host-associated > Arthropoda: Insects > Digestive system > Gut ... | reverse complement strand
TTTGTGTGCATATTTGTAATTATTTGTAAGTTTAACTTTCGAAAGTTTAATTTTACTTTTGCTGGAAATTTGATTGGCACTGTACTCCACTCTTCCATTTATGATAGTTGGGATTTCACTAGTTCGCGGTAGGTTCTTCCTCGGACTGTTTATGGATAATTTATCACTGCTGTTCATTGGATGTGGTTTATATTTCCTTTGATGGATTTTGAGGTTATCCGGTGATGAAAATTTGTTAGTTGATGTAATTTGAGATTCTTTCTTACGTATATTTTTAGGTGTCCACGCTTTCTTCTTATTTGCCTTGTCTGTGATCGTAGTCCAAGTTGTATCCGTAGCACTTAGTATATTTGCTGATATCTGATGATGTTGCCAGCTATCCAACGTGGGAAAATCACAAGTTGAAATTACTTCTTCCTTAAGAAGAGTGATGATGGTTCTAGCAGTTTTCAGCTCTTGTGTTACAATTTCAAGTTGCTCATTTAAAACAAAGCAGTTTGGACAGCTTATATCATATATTACGCTATCCAGTGAACATTGATTTACTGATGGTTGCATCGAGACAACCATATCGCCATTTTGAACCTCCTTTTTTTCATCACATCATTGTATTAAATTATTTCATCATGTTCACTTTCTATTTCTCCCAATAATACTTCAGACTTTTGTGGTTAGGGGCACTTACATGAATAGAATTCACCATTTCAACAGCAGTAACCATTGCATGAGTCATCTTCAGACTTCTTCCTTATGAAGAATACAATCTTTCATTCTTATTTAATTTTCCTGCAACAGAATTACTTTGGCCTTTCCTGGAACCCTGTTACTAAGAAAGCCACCAATATATCCCCCAAGAGATTTCATTTTTGTGAAAAAAAAAGTCACTAATTCACAGATTTCATCGGTGCTTATTTTTTCTTGCATTGGGACCAGTTGTAAATGTTTCACCACTAACTGAAAGTCTTCATTGCAACCTGCAGTAAAAAAATCAGCTGCACAATTTATATAGTACCTCTCCCTCATCCACTGCAATTGAATATGAACAAAATCACAACACTTTTGTATAAGGTGACATGTGCATCTCCTGCCAGGTGGTTCACACAAATAGCTACTGTTTTCACAGAGACACTGATAGTTTTTAAAAGCTGGTGTCTTGTTGTGGGGGGGGAGGGGGGGCAATGTTTCAGTTTCAGCTGCCTTCATTATACATTCCTTGACATATCATGTTTAACTGATTTTGATGTGTGTGCAGTAATTTGTGAAATAGCAAAACTTGCAAGAATAGCAGCCCACTGCTGCTTCATTTGTTTTAGCAACAACTAACCATCTAACTCCATGGAGCAAAATCCTTCTTGAGAAGCTAATAGTTCTTCAGCTAGTCAAGAAATTTCCTGCATTTTGTGGAACCTGAGATTTTATCACCATGTTCACAAGAGCCTGCCACTTTTCCCTATCCTGGGCCATATTAATTCAGTCTGTGCCCTGCCATGATCTTTTTGTAAGATATGTGTCAGCATTATTCTCCCAGCTCTATCAGGTCTTAGAAGTGGTCTCTTTCTTTTAGGTTTCCCCACCAAAATCTTGTAGGCATTTCTCTTCTCCCTGTATATGCCACATGCACTACCAATGGGTAGTGCATGTGGCATATACAGGGAGAAGAGATGTGATCATCTGAACAGTATTTGGTGAGGAGTGCGATTCCTGAAGCTCTCGTTGTGCAGTTTTCTACAGTCTTCTCTTACCTTCTTCCTCTTAGGCCCAAATATCAACCTCAGCACCCTATTCTCATACACCATCAGCCCATATTATTCTCTCAAAGTTATACACCCACATAACACAACAGAATTACAGCTTTGTAAATCATCTTTATAATCTTAGCAAAGAGGATGATATATTCTTGGCCAAATGGTAACACTGAATTTTTCCACCCCTGATATCTTTAAGCATACCATTTGATTTAGTAACAATATTAAATATATTCTGCATCTGTTGATATCACATTTAAGACCTTTGAATTTGGCTTCTCTTCAAGCACATCAAACTCATCTCTGTCTAAGGTTATTAATGATGGAATAAGTAGTATTTGGCACTGGTACCCCATTGTTGTGAATGTGACAAGTAGCTTTATCATGCCTTATACTAAAAAAAAAAGGCGCATATTTCCATTTTATTGAACTGCACAACCCTCATCTCCTCATTTCTTCATTTCTGACTCACATCACAAAATAAGAATACACAGCACAGAGATTACACTTCCACTTAATAACCAAATTTACTTAGAGACGAGACAGGATCAAACACAACTGCTTGTAGACAACAGCCTCGGTCAGCATCACTATATAAAGCAAATCTGCGTGGTAAATTTGTACTTAGTTACATATGGGGCATAATTGACCTAGAATATGCAATAGGACAATTATTTTTTGTTTCAAAATGCAGCCAGCAGCAATCTTGGAAGTTCCTGAGGAGAATTAACACATTTTATATTAGTATTTTTCACTTCTGTTCCAAGTTCTTGGTACTGCAACTGTCATTGACAGTTTCTGTGTAAAGCCGCTTCATTGAACTGTCCTCTAGGAGGAAAACCCAGGGAAGTGCCCAACTCCTTGGCAGCATTTACCATCCACAGAGCAGAATGCTGGAGACACTCTGTCCTCTGTGTGACCTGAATGCAGCATAATAGATATGGTTAACCTAGATTCAAGGTAGCACACCTGTAAGTTTTTGGCTAATTGCCATTAAAATCATCTTGTAAAAAATAAAGTAAATTATTCATTGTTGAGGTGGAACCTTTCCAATAATTAGAACAAAATCAGCCAAGGGCCATGTAAAACAAACTTGTGGGCCGTGTGTTTGAGGCCCCTGCATTAGGCGGAAGATGTAATTATACTGATCTTCACCTTCATCTGGTTTTCCTAATTAAGGACGTTTCATGTCTTGTTATGTGAGCCAAGTCATGCTAGTATAACCATTTCCTTGTGTGCATTGAAAAAGTATCTGTCAGATTAAGTTTTTCCAATTTTTAAGTTAGGACACATGCTTTGATCTTAAAGCCATTAACCTAGCCTGTAAATGCAGTCACAGTGTAATTTCTATACCTTGTCAGTCTTTGCTTTTATTGTTGCTTATGTGATTGGTTGGCATTTATTTAAATGTTTGTCACATGGGCTTTCAAATGATGGAATTTTCTTTGTTCCCATCCCCCAGATCCAAACACCATTATTGTCAAATGCGTGTTGTAAAATGTGTGCATGCATGTGTGCTAGCCTGTATCCCTCCTGGCTTTGCTGTGCATTTGTTTTAACTTCTCATATGTGTACATAAGATGGGGAAGCTTGAGCAGCTACATCATATCTAAATTACAGAAGCAGTCTAAACAAGTTTGATGAAGATCAGACCACTTTCTGAGGACTTACAATGTGCTGTATTTTATAATGTTTTACAACTGAAGAATTACCAAATATTAAAATGCAAAGATAAAATACTTGTAACTTTAAGGTTTGTTTAAAAATGCTGTCAACATTGCATTCTCTGGATTTGATATGGAGGGATGTAATTCCCATTTGAGGGAAATTTAGTGTGTTGGTGGCAGTGGTAAGTGGCAAGAGGAAGTAATACTTGCATCAGAATTACAGACAGATTGATAGTAACTGTGCTTATACATGCACAGTTTTTTCAGTACACATGTAATTTGAAACACAATATTAACTGAATGTTACTGGTATAATGTTATTATAAATGCTATCTTGCATGATGTATTTTCAATGAAAAATTAAGACAGGAGTTGAATCATTCATTGTTGTCACAAACCCACATCCATTGCGTTACTGTTGCAGAAAATGTTTATTGCATAAGGAAGAATTATTCTCTGTTATTAAAACTGTCTACGTGAAATTCAGCTGGAAGCAGAAATTTAAGAAACAAATCTAGAAATTATGTTTTGAGGAAAATGAAGGAAACCACCAAAACCACACTGTCCATGCATTAAGCAAATTGCCTGCAATTCCCTCCAAGGCTATGGTTTAAGGCCATATACATTGTGCATATAACTGGTGGTTATAGTGACATTACTGTTGATTTTAAAACCTACAGTGAATGGAAAGAGTATGGTTATAGAAATTAAAAACATTTAACTTAATTTAAAAAGGAATTTGAGCAAATCATTAGACTTCTAATGATATGAAAGAAATATCAGACATGCTTCAGAGGTAGAACTGAGTGAAAGAGCCAAGGACAAATAACAGAGATTTATGAAATAATTTGGAGGTTAAGTTACTAAAGTGGGAAGTAGATATTACCCCACCTTCAAGGTACCAACTTCAGAAGCCCCATCAGAAGCATCCAAATTCTAATAACTCTTCTTATGTAGAAGTAAAATATGAACCATCAATGAATAACTTGTAGTTCTAAGGGCATAGCAAAATGAAAAGTACTAGACCCCTCAAGTAAGATGTCTCTGAGCACAGATAAGGAACAATCAAATGCACAGGTAAATGTGCATGATCAGTATTCAGTTATTGTGCACAATGCAAAACTTAAGCAAGACATTACAGTTACTGATAATAGCAGTTTTAAAAGTGCATCAGTGAAGAAGGAAACATTTTCATCAAGTACTGATGCTACTTGCATTTCCTACAATCTTCGGCCAAGAACCAAAAGTAGAGAATTGTCAAGACCGTTTTCTTCAAATCATGATAGTAGAAACGCTCATTCCTTGAATTGTAGGCCTGTTCAATATTTGAATAATTCAGAAGTTTCAGATGTGAAACAGAAGTTAGCAATCCCTAATGATAATTTCAGTATTCAATTGTCATCAGTTGAGGCAGAAACAGGTAGAGTTACTGCTTCTTGCAGATCTTCTAATTCCCATTCAGAATGTGACATGAATGCTCGTTCATGTAATTTAGCTGCTGTTGAGTATTTTGGTAACTCAGAAGTTGTAGGTGTGAAGGAAGACATATTGGATTGTGAGGAAGGTCATGATGTTGAATGTTCAAAGGAAGAAATGTTATCAGTCGGTAATGTTTCATATGTCTTTCAAGCAAGAAATGATGATGCCAGTAGCTCGAAACTTGTTGATTGTATACACAGAGAGGATACAAAAATTTCTGATGCAAGTGAAACTTTGAAGCCAGATACTGTTGATAGTGGGGTTACAAAACAGCCATCCACGTACGAAATTATGGCTTCTAGAAGCTGTGGTCTTCATTCAGGGATCCAGTATCATGAAGTGAGGGTTGATTATATAGAGGGAAACAGTGACAATGATAAAAATAACAAAAACCCCAAATATTGCAAAAAAATTTCAAGCTATTGTCTCCGTCCAAGGAACACAAAGACAGGCAAATTTACTTCAAGAGGAGAGGAAACTCGTTTATCTAACTACAGTTTGACTGGGCACAGTGTACAAACCAAACAAGCATTAATAAATGGTGTTGGTGAAGTTGGAAACCAGACTTCAGTTTCCACTGTTGGAATGTCTTGTGGAGGCCATGATCTGCGACCAAGAATTAATCAGGGTGGTGGCTTAACATGTAAGGAACATAGAAGATTTTGTTCATCTGGTTTTGATGGCCATCGTAAGTCAGCTAATATTTATGATGACCAAGTAAAACAGACTTCCATATATGAAGCTGACATTGTTTCTGGACCAAATTCAAGGTATGAGGAAATAGGTCTGCATAATTTGAGACCCATTGGTGTACCAGTAAGACAAGGCACCAAGACACATGGGGATTGTACTCAAATTAAACATGAAATTCTGGTTTCATCTACTGATGTGTCTTCTGAAACCCATAATTTGCGACCTAGAAATAGGCAAGGCAGGTACTCAAAACCTTTGCCCTTGCAGCATAGGGAATATACAATAATGTGTTCATCTGGTCTAGGTTACAACCATAAGTTCAATAGTGCTGAAGATATAAAACAAGAAAAACCCTCTTGTGATATAGATGGTGTTTCTTTAAGTTATGCTGTTTGTTCAAGGACCCATTATCCGGAAATGGATAACATGTATGTAAATTTGGAAGTAAAAGGAGGAGCTGATACTGATGAGTATGATGCACTTAAATGTAGTAGGGGAAGATCAGTTTATAAATTTCAGCATCACAGTAGAAATTATTTGTTCCATCATAGTGAATCAGATTTATCCAGAAATAACTATATAAAACCAGAAGTAGATACTGCTGAAGATATTGCACCCAGAATACCCACAGCTTGTTCTCAGGCACATGGACAAAGATTGATTATAGAAAACAGCGCAGATGTTGGTAGCTCCATGCATTTGGTAACAGACGTTACATCATGTGATAGAAACATACGTTACTACCTTCGACCTCGTATTGTCAAAGACTTTCTTGACCAGGACTTGCCCCTCAGGCAAGAAATTAAGGAGGGGATTCAAGCAAAAACTGTTGAAATACCAAACACACCGTTAAGTTCTGGCAGTGAAGCCATCCCTGTTGACAGTTTACAGAATATGAATACTAGACTTTGTGGGCAAGATGCCTTTGGAAACAAGGAAGATGGTCCTTCTAATATTGATAATAATGTTGGTATTACAGAGGTACAGAATTTAAGTGCAGGTGTTGGTAGCTGCATGTGTATGGTAACAGATGCTACATCATCTGAGAGAAACATACCTTACTACCTTCGATCTCATTGTATTGTTAAAAACATTCTTGACCAGGACTTGGCCTTCAGGAAAGAAATTAAGAAGGAGGGGATTCAAACAAAAACTGTTGAAATATTAAACACACCGTTAAGTTCTGACAGTGAACCCATGCCAGTTGATAGTTTTAAGAATATGAATACTAGACTTTGTGAGCAAGATGCTGTTGGAAATGAGGGAGAAGGTCCTTGTAGTATTGATAATTCTGTTGATATCTCAGAGGTACAGAATTTCAGTGCAGATGTTGGTAGCTCCAAGCATATGGTAACAGACTTTACATCTTCTGATAGAAATGTACCTTACTACCTTCAATCTCATATTGTTGAAGACATTCTTGACCCAGAATTGCCTTTCAGGAAAGAAGTTAAGAAGAAGGGGATTCAAACAAAAACTGTTGAAATACAAAAAACACTGTTAAGTTCTTATGGTGAAGCCATCCCAGTTGACAGTTTTAAGAATATGAATACTAGACTTTGTGAGCAAGATGCCTTTGAAAACAAGGGAGATGGTCCTTGTAGTATTGATAATTCTGTTGGTATGACAGAGGTACAGAATTTAGATGATGTACCATTCATGAATGATGGGAGTAAGTTCGATTGTTCCAAAGAGTCATTCCGTGAGGAATCAAAACAAGACATGACAGGTACTTATGTTGGTAGAAATGAATCGTTGCAAGAGATGAGGTGTGTTAGTTACATTAATGAAAACAACTTTGGTGGAGCAACATGTTTTGTGTCTGGAAGACAGTTTGCAACAGCAGCGGAGAGGAATGCAAGTAATGAGAAGCACTGTATTTTTCATAATATAACTTCCAAACCACAGTTTTTACAAAACTGTCAACCTCATTCATCATGTATTGGTCAGGATGAATTACAAGTGTTTGGGGATGAGAAAGATGGTGAAGGAATGGAGTTTCTTGAGAGTAGCATAGTAGAGCCCTGTCCTGGAAGTGGTTTGCAGCTGTGTGAGAAATCAAACTCATGTACAGAGGAAATCGGTTATGAAATGGCTTCTGGTCTTAGAGACAGTGAAAATAATGGTCTCACTGTAAATGAAGGTGTCCAGATTCACATTGTTGAACATCCTGGCACTCATGATGATGCAGTTTGTGATATGGCATCGGAAATAGGTGTTCAGGTTTGCAGTCCATCGAATGCTGCTGGTACTTCACATACCAAAGAGGAAAAACTAAATGAGAAGGGTCAATTTAGAACGGAACTACTTCAAGATTTGTCTTGTAACGATTACAGATCCAAAACTATTGGAACCTTACAGCATACAAAAATATTCCCTCATAATAAAACTGCATTCATGCAGAATGTGAGTTTAACATGTCAGCAAGAAATTGCACATGGTGACAGCAGTATACATAATGAGCAAGTCTTGATACCTGCCAGCAATGCTGACATGATCAGTGATAAAGAATTATTACACACAGATAAAAAGAATGGTATCAATGAACAGAAATTGGTCTGTGTAGACAATACAGGTTCAGCTAATGAAGAGAATGCTGTTGAGCTTATGACTTGCAAGCTGTCCTCCTGTAGCCTTACCAAAGGACTGCTAAATATTGGAAGTGACTTGATTCATGGAACAGATGATTCTTTAACAGGAGTTAATTTTGATGTCATTGGACCAAATACCATAGAAATTTCAGCACCGAGAAATTCTGGTAATGATAGTGAGAAAATACATTTAAGTATGCCACCTGAAGTGATATTGCCTGGAACTGATGATACATTAACAGCAGAGGACTTCAATGTAAATGGACCAAATACAGTGAAGATTTCTGCTCCAAGAGATTCTTTCTTCACATTAGATGACAGGAGCAGAATATTCCTAGATGATTTGCAAAGCAGAAATGATTCTGATATAGATAAGATGGAATTTTGCATATCTGTTCAAATGCCCAGACTGAGTCCTGGTGGCAGTTCTGTCCCTAAATTGGTTGTGCAGGGTATGTGCAGATGTACGATGCGATTTTTAGTATTAGTATTGTTTTTCATGCTACTTGAGCAAAAGTGTTTATAGCCTTATTAGTTTTACACCACCATTTATCACCACTAAAATGAAAACTGTCTCAGGGTAAGTGGGATCCTTGTCACTATGGCAAGGCACATTCTGAGGTTTAGGATGGAAGTGACAGCCTCCAGATGTGCCAATAGTTGTGAATATATTGAATAAACAATTGTGTCCGGCCTGGGGGTTGGGAAGGAGCCTAACAACTTCTCAACATAAAGTAGCAGGCTGTTGCAATAGTTGTGGATACCATTTAAGATTCCTTGGAGCAATCTGGGAAATTGAAAATAGACACAAAATTCAGACATTGGAATATCAAGAATTTCAGTAGGTCAGGTTAAATGAAAATGGAATAAGAGAATTAACAAAATAAGTTAACTTTAGTGGGATTACAGGTGGTCAAAGGGGTGGTTGCAATACTGAACTTGCAGGTGGTTGTTTGTTTTTGTCTGAAAATTGAAGTGATAATAAGAAATTGAAGACGGGCATTTTTGTATGTGAATGACAGCTGAGGACCCACAACGTATTCACTCAGTCCCATGACTATGTAAAAATTTTTGCTAGATATCACTGCCAAAGTAGGAACAGAAAACATGTTCAGCCAAAAATTATGGAACAATAATTTACAGGATAATAATAATTACATGGTATTAGGTAGTGTACACTATGGCATCAGAGTATCTAATTTTCAAGCCCACATATCGTACACTTGGATGTCTCCAGATAGGAAGACACAAGTTAATGAATCTTGACAGATTGAAGAGTGATAGTAATGGTGTTCTTGGCTAAACATATATGAGTTAATTTACCATATATTATTATTATAAGTCACGAACTTTATTCTGCTGTGTAAGTTCTATTCCACATTACGTTTATCTTTTTTGTGTTAGTAAGGAATTACTTTGTCTGGATCTAGCTTATAACATATATGATTCCTGCTCGAGCATTCTCATTTTTCTCTTGATTCCAGCATGCCTTTTTCTAGTACATGAACATAAAGCCAGTTCATAAACATTGCTTTTAAAAAATGTTCGTACTTATTTGAGTACATTTCTGCTTGCAGAATTTGAGATCCCCACAGCAGTTTTGCTGAAGATACAAGTATTTTTGGATGTTACACATGGCAGTTGGTAAATGGTTGTCATATCATTACTATTTATCAGTCAACACAGTGTAACTTCTCAGAAGACTTGAATCCCCAGATTTCTGCTTACTATTTGTATTCATGAATTTGCAAGTGAATTGCAATTGAAGTGCAATTGTAAAGAATCAGGATGAATTTAAAATAAATGAAACTTCTTAGCTAGCTGCTATTATGTATGTTGGTGATGTGAATTTTTTATGGGAAGTTATTAATACCCTATAGAGCAATCAGCAGTTTCTTTTATAAACCATGAAGAATAACTCATAGAATAAATTTAAATAAAAATAAGTATTGAAAGAGGTATGCAGAATCAGCAGTACACTTTCACTGTCTGTTGTAATGCATTTTTAAAAAAGGTTTTGGATTTTAATGCCTGGGTGAAGAGTTCATTAACTCTGTCTAGCAGAGTTGTTTTTGAGAAACTGTAGTTCATCAGCTAATCAATCAGTTGTCAGCATTTTATGGAACTGTCACTTGTCTCTGTCTGGAGCCGGATCCGTCTATCTGCAGTGTCCCATCTTATTTTCAAGTTCCAAATCTTGTGTCCATTTTCCAGCACACCATGCTCCACTGGTGCTCTAGAATACACTGGTATACAGTATAGTGTGAGCAGTATGGGTTCACAAGCAATTCAGAGCATAGAGTAAAAGGGTAATGTTCTCCTCCTGTGTTCTAGACCCTGGTAGTTGCAGGTTGAATATAGCAGCACAGCAGTGTAGCACCTGGAGAATGCCACGTGGATTAAACATCCTGGCTTGTTCACAGAGAAAGTGATCCATTTCAGTGACATGGCCCATGTTACAATGGATTTCAAGCAGTTTCATTGGAAATATCTTGCCCATCTATCATATAATCAAAACCTCACGCTTATTAACCTCCACCACTTACTAATGCCAAAGAAGTTGTTGAAAACGAGGCATGTGTTAAATGATTATGAGGTGAAAGCCAGGATGTGCCAGTGGGTGCAAACACTTAGTCATGCTACATTCTTTGTGGGAATCAAGCAGTTGGTGTATAGGCAAAAGAATATCTTGGTTTCTTTGGTGATTACGGCTGCAGATGGAGGGTGTGGCCTTTATTTCTTGTTTAGTTAGAACGCTGTGCTGAAGTAATGATTGTAAGTGTAACATATTCATGGATATTACGAACACCCTATACCGCAGAAAACAGGGAATTACTTTAAGACATACTGCAGTAACAGCTATTATATCTGGCACTGGAAGATTCAGGCAGCTATATGAACTGGAAATTGATTAAGAGGCCCATTACATTTTACTCTTCCAGTGTCAAGACTGTGATGGTTAAGAGAATGGGATTATTTGTTGTTGTTGTTGATGATGATGATGATGTTGTTGTTGTTGTTGTTGTTGATATTGCTGCTTCTGCTGTTGGCATCATCATCCACATTTACTTTACAACAATTTAGCTGATTCTAAAAAGAATAAAGTTTTCACTGACCAGGCACTCCTTATTCACTGTTCTGCCGAAACCTTTCTGACTATATGGCATGTATTAAGTATTATTGTTTTCTGCATTAGAGTATATAGAGCAGGATGGCGATTAAGCAGTTTGAAACTTCCGTGTAATTTTTTTGGAATAATACCTGTTGTGGATAGTACTAGTGGTATTATGTAAGCTGCTTTCAGTTGCCAGATTTTTATAAGCTCTTCTTCCAAGTCTGTATACTTCTGATGGTTCTTGGTAATGGTGCTCTGAAGGTTGTGACTGTTAGGAATTGCTGCTTATATTAAGTAAGCTTCTTTGATGGTTTTTATCAAGTATAACTATGTCTGGTCTGCCGTCGTGAATAGTTTGATGAGTTATTATGGACCTGTCGTAGTATAGTTTATAGCTGGAGTTGTCTACCACAGGTTGTGACTCATGTTTATAATGCAGCATTTATGGTCCCTTTGACAGACTACATTTGATAGTGAATTCTTGATTGACAGTGTTAGCTATTTGATTGTGACAGTGGGTGTAATCACCCTACCCAATTTCTCACAACATTTTCTGCAGATATTGTTAGTAGTGCTTGGTTCCTTCAAAATGTGCTTATTATCATCAGCAGCAGCAGCAGCACCACCACCACCACCACCACCACCACCACCACCACCACCACCACCACCACCACCACCACCTTTATACAGGGTATTTACAGTTGTATACCTAAAGAAACTTATTTTGGGGTGTATAAGTTGCTGATTCTGTTGTTACAATATGTGGTACATGTGATGTTATTTTTCATGATAAACACTGTGCGCTTTTAACTTAGTATTTTTCAGAGCATGTGTGCTGTGCCTAATATGGCTGTTTTCTGTAGTTCCTTAATGTCATGCTTTCCAGGTACGTTAAGTTATTTTCTGAATGGTTAAAAGATGTTTCCAGTTGCCCCTATTATTTCTGTTATCATTTTTGTTTTTACCTTCCACATTTGTTCTGTTTTGGTTGTAAGGTCTTTTTATTTTATAATCTTCTTGGCTTCTTTCTTGATAACATATTTGTCTCCTGAAATTGCAGCATCTATTGACATGCTTTTCTTTTTCAGTATCACATATCATGATGTCCAGTTTATTTTGATGGATGGTTCTGTTGGTTTGCACCTGTTGATTCCATAGTATAGTTACTTGTTTCTGCTTATACCTGTGTTACTTGTCTAATTTTACCCATGTTTCCTTGCACATGTTATAGTGTACTTGAGCACTCACTCTTATTATGTTGCTTTACATTTTATTCTTTTGTCATTTTGGGTATGCTGATATAATGTAGTCTGTTGACTTACACTGACATAGTCTGCATTTGTTATTTGTTTCTGTTTTCAATATTTTTATCACATGATATTCGGTTTGTAACATCTGATCTTGTGCTGCTGTTACTTCGCTTTGTTTCTTTCAGTTGGTGTTGTGTTGTTGTTGTTGTTGTTGTTGTATACACCATGTTTGTGTAAACAGTGATGAAAAGGATAAAAAATATGCCGGCAAAAGCAAAACAGGATGTCAGGTGATAAATTCAGTGGTGAAGTGTGTCGGAGGTTGTTATGTACACTGAAATACGCATTAGGTACAATGTTCAAATGTCTGGAAAATTGTGATATCTGACAAACCTTTAGTTTTGGGCATGCTGGATAGCACAGTTTTTACTGTAGATACTTTTACAAGTGTGGAGTTGGTGATGCTGATGATTGTGCAAAGTTCAAAGTTGGTATGCCAATGTGTGTACTTTGTATACCAGATGATTATATGTAAAGTGAAAGGGGGGAGGGGGGGTTACCCCCTCTTCTCACAAACAAATTTATATTAATGGCCTTGGTTGAGTTTTATAGGTCTGGGGTGACAAATCTACCGATCGCATCGCGTACATTCCCACTAATGTGCGTGATGTCAACTGTGGTGATACTTTTATGTGTGTTGGAATTTTTTCTTTTACTCTGATATTTAGGAAAGTTCTCATATGGACACTGATTTATGTGGCAGATGCTGAAACAGCCAAGGAAGCTGGTAATCATGGTGGTATGACAGCTGGTGAAGTTGAAGAAGAGACTGTGGATCCAAATCCAAACAAAGGAGTAGTGTTAACAGCAAAGACTGAGTCAGGCCATGTTCTTGAAATAAGAGTGGATCAGGATCGCCCAAAATCTTTCAGGGTAGAGTATTTTCCAGATTAACTGTGTCCAGGATATTTGTATTGAGAAATATTCATGCACCATTTGTTATTATTACATGTTGAATATGCTTAAGGGTCATTAAACTGTCATTTTTCACAGTGGTTCCTCATCAGGTGCATGTATCTATGGGTTTGTATATTTTGTAACAGTTTGCCACATTATTTGGCTTTAAATGGTAAGGTTATAGTGGTAAATTTGGAAGTGTATATATATATATATGTGTGTGTGTGTGTGTGTGTGTGTGTGTGTATCTATATATATAATACAGCCTTGCACTCTTAGTGGTCTTGTCTGGCATTTGCATTGAAGAATTATGGAAAACTATAAAGGAATGTGTGTAGAGACAAACATTTAAGGTTCTTATGTATGTTATATCTGAGCTGGTTTGGTGGGTTAGAGCCTTAACATGAATGTTGCTGATCTGACTTACTGGCCACAACTGTATTTGTGTAGAACATTGCTTCATTTTTGACAGGTGGAGAAGTTAATGGAGCTGTCCTGCACAATGACCTTGCCATTCTATAGCTCTTTTAGTTGCTTAAGCATTTTTTTGCTGTTTATTTTAAGGCCCCCCCCCCCCACATGGTGGGTGGTACATTTCAGAAATATTGCCAGAGCTGAAGGATTATAATAATTCTTCAGCCTGTATATATTATTATCACTGCTTTCATGTTGTGCCCGATAGTTCACTGTCATCAGAATTTGCTTGTTTTTCTACAAATACATCACTCTTTAGCAAGCATCAAATATTACTGGCTGTCATACTTTTCTTGCTACTTAAGGCCATGTGTGCATACTGAAATTCTGTTCATTCACCCAGTAGAATTCTGTACTTTTGTGACATTTGTACATGCACAAAAATAAGGTGAATTCAGCACATTTTCATGGTGCTGAAATCATCAAGAAATTTCAGATTGGTCCTAAGATGGGAGCACAAGCCATGCATTGTTAATGAGCACCATATGGAATGCTCATATACTGTTAAAAATGTGTTGCATTTAATCAGTTGTGGGAAGTAAGTTGATTTTTCTATCTAACTGACAGCAGTCTCTTTATTGGCTCTTTAACACATTGGCGCCCAACAGCTGTGAACACTGTCAACCCCCAGTGGACCAGACATTTAAACTCTCAACCGGACCTTTAACCTTACAACTCCATAGTACCGTACGAGTCCCTTTACATGAACATAACTGTTCTAAATATAAACATATGTAGTTAAAATTTTATTTCCATACTCATCAGGTATTCTAGTAGTGTTTCAGGGTATGGTATCTCTCGAAGAATTCTCCTTTGTGTAGAGGCACAGTGCAAAATGAGCATATGTATCATGTTTCTTTCCTCTTCTTATGTGCAGCACAAACACGACAAGGCTTTGATGGATACTTCTTATTTCCTCTCACAATTGCTTGCAACTTATGTTTCTTCATGTCTCCCCCTAATAACCTTCCTGGTGGGTCTTGATGTGGTGCCCTGGGAGTGGTTGATTTTTCAGGCCCTTCTTCCTCCTCCTCCTCCTCCGCCGTTTCGTCTGTGTTAGTGTTTATTGCCGCCCAACAGTAGCTGTTTCAAGCAAGAAATGCTTGTATGACAGGAAACTGTCAGAGTTGTGAAATTTATAAACCCTGAACTCATTGAAAAGAGCACAATTTAGGAGCCACAACACAACTTTTTTGCTCCATTTCATGGTTTTCCTGAGGATTGAGTAGTAGGAGAGATATTGGTCTGCCCTGTCTACACCCTTCATATACGAGGTCTGTTAGAAAAGTATCCGACCGTATTTTTTTATGCGAACACCTGATGGATTATAATCTAGCGCGCTTGCATGAGCCGACCTTGAACCTTAGTGCGCATGCGTGA
>Ga0123355_10008696_pt1 | contig 15352 bp, 15 predicted proteins | sample TergutEmb28metaG_3_FD_89872 | JGI IMG/M metagenome (GOLD analysis project Ga0123355, IMG submission 89872) | Embiratermes neotenicus P1 segment gut microbial communities from Petit-Saut dam, French Guiana - Emb289 P1 | ecosystem: Host-associated > Arthropoda: Insects > Digestive system > Gut ... | reverse complement strand
TGCGGTATAGAAACGGCGATAACTCTGAAATAGTAACGCCGTTTCCAGTTTTCAAGTTACATATGGATTGTGTGCCGCTATCCTCCTTTGTGCAAACCGCTTCAAATCCGCTACGAATGAGCCATTGCCAAGATATTTTGGAGGGTTTTCGTTTACCCCCTTTATATCTTATATCTTCAAATAAATATATTATTGATATAAAGCACTCTACAATCTTTTTTTTATAAGCTTCATCATCTTTGCCTTTCTGTACAAATTGAATGAGTAAGTATTCGATATGCTCGGGGGTGAGTATAACTCAGCGGGTTTGGGCCGACTGTAAAGTGTTTTTAATTTCGGTCTGTTCCAGTTCTAATTCTTGTAATCTTAAAGGTAATGTGCTTATAGTTGATCCTGTTTCTATTTTGTAAAGACATGTTCACTACCTACGTTCCGACGTCTTTCGGCTTATTCGCCATTGTGCCTTCACACTTTTGTTTCACAAAAGTGGCACAAATCGCCAAGATCGGCCTAAAAAAGCCACTCAAAAATCCACCGAAAGCGAGATGGCAAACAGATTCTAAAGAAATGGCGATTGATAGGGTTGTTATGAAGCGGCTGATTTTTTCAATCGCCATGATTTGGATGAAGTCTTGCTTGGTATTCTCAAAAAATTCACCATAACTTCTAATGCGATGTATGTGGGATGTAGCAAAAGTTGTGCATGCGGTTTATTGCTCCGCTGAGCAATCGACTTCCAACACTTTATCGCATATATCTAGCAGTTGTTTGACTAGGATATTGTTTTGAAGCCACCAAGGCGCAGACATAGTGACTGCGCCTTGGTTTTGTCTTTTAAAGCTAAATCGGCCTAACTTTTGGTTATGTTATCTTGGCGGTGGTGGGACATAGGCACCACCGCCGCATCCGGGAAACGATGGACAAGTAGGAAGAATCATCATACACGGTTGATGGGGTGGCCACGATGTGGCGTAGCATCGGCTCCATGTTCAACCAAGAAATTCTCCGCGATTACAGTAATACTTTAGCACACATGGTGCATCAAATCAAGTAGAAATATGGAATATTTTATGAAACTCTGTCGATGTTTAGTTATCAACCTGCAAAGCCAAAGCCAAAGCCGCCGCAAAGATGAAAAGCAGAACGAACAGCAAACATAGCATCAAATTTACCAAAAGATTGCTTGCAGCATTACTTTCTGTTATAATGAGTAGATAACTGTATTTAATTTTATTAATCATTAAGTAAATAATCCCAATTTTTGGGATTTGTTTTTGGACGGGACTTAGTCAGTCATTTACATAAGTATCACACCCGCTCAATCTTACCCCAAGTTGATTTGTTTTTTCCATAGCGCAAAAATGCCATAAGACGCACAACGGCAAGCACATAACGGAAAATACCAAATTCCAGTATGCACAAAAACAAAATCTTTAACATATCCCACGGTGATAGCCGGAATCGTTGGGTGTATAAATGCTGAGAAAATGCACTCAAACTAATAATCGTGCCATATATTGCATAAACCACCAAAAATACAATCATATATTCTATATTTAAAACAGTTAAAAACAATGCCAAAATAATGGTCACAATCCCAAGTAGCTCTATGGCCGGTGCCATCAGCTCATATGCTAAGTAATAAAAATAAGAAAAAAAACTCACCAGGCCAAATTTTAGATTAAACATAACCTGCCTATGTGTAAACATACTTTGCAATAATCCTATATGCCATCTGCGGCGTTGTGTTTTTAAGTCCCTAAATCTTGCCGGGGCTTGGGTCATGCAAACGGCATTAGATTGATACCCTATCCGGTATTTAATTTGATTATTGCGGCAATACACATGTAGCTTAAGAACCAGTTCCATATCCTCGCCAAGATTCTCGGCGCTATACCCCCCGGCAGCAACCACTGTTGACTTTTTAAACAAACCAAAAGCCCCGGATATAATTAGGTTTCCGTTAAACGAGTCCATCAAAATTCGGCTGGCCAAAAAAGAACGGCTGTATTCGACTGCCTGCATACACACCAATAAGTTGGGCGGCAAACGATAACCTACAGCGTTGCCGTTTTCGACGCGTATACATTGGGATATAAAAATCATGCCCCCAACAGCCACCACCGTGTCGTCTTCAAATAGCGGCTCTACAATTTCCGTAAGCGAATTTTTTTGCAATTTTGAGTCTGCATCCATACATATAAAGTAAGGATGGCGGCAAGCATTTATACCCATATTAAGCGCGTCACCCTTGCCGCCATTTTTTTACATATCAAGGTAACGTTAACATCATTGACCATAGCTTCGTAAATGGCTTCTTCGGGCTGGCACACAAGCTCGCGGTGAATAGGGCGGCGAATACACTTCAGTTCAAATTCATCTATAAGTTTTTGTGCAGTATCGTCCTGCGATCCGTCGTCTATGATAACTATTTCATATAACCGGTAATCAAGCGCCAAAAGCGAGTTTATGCTATCGACAATGGTAACAGACTCATTGTAGGCCGGAACAATAATTGAAACCGGCAAATCACCATGGTCAAGCTTGTTATTAAGCCTTAACATGCGATCTTTTACATACAATTTATACGCGCCTACGGCAACAGAAAAAAACGAAAAAATTACAAATACAGTTAAATATGAGATGTAAAAGATGCTGGCAAAATATATAAATCCTCGTAAAAAATCCATCATACGGTTATTTATGCACCATCCATTTCTTTATGCAGGCTCTAGTATGTCTTTACGTTCTAACAGGTAGTCTATAATTTCACGTATATAACTGTGCTCGCCTTGCAAAAGTTCTAACAAATCCTGTTTTTTGAGTAGCTCTACGAGAGTGGCGGATGCGCTATATCGAATTTGCCACCTGGGGCTAGACAAGGCGCTTTTTAATGCTTCTATTGTATCCAAAGCCGGGTACGCGACTAGCGCGGATATCGCCTCAATTGTCAAGTTGACGTCCGAAGAATTTAGGGCAAATTCAATTAATATCGGGCGCACCGGTTCGTATATATATTTCCTATAGTAGCGAATAATTGCGGCGCGCACATCCGTGCCATAGGAAGTATTTTGTAAAGCCGGTAAAAACTTCTCTCTATATTTATTTGAACATCGGGTAATGAATTGTATCACCGAAACTAATACATTGTCGTTCCAGTGTCGCCCTGTATTCCATAAGTGTTCCTCCAAAGCTTCTTTGTCACCTGTAAAATGTACCAGCCTGTTTGTGAGCAGCTGGTTATGCATAAAAAGAGATTGGTCGCTAATAACTTGCAATGCGTTTACAACGCTTTGCACATTGCCTATGCTGCAAAGTGCGCAAAGTATATTTGCGCGGCAGTAAACACCAGAGCCATCTATAAATGAAATAAGTGTATTCACCAGTTTCCCATACGTATGGTCTACCACTTGGGGAAAATGACAAATAAAATAGGTGTAGCATGTTAGCTCAATAAGCGATTTGCGGCTATATATGTCGGCAAGTTTACGAAAAGTTGCATAGCAATTTTGGGTATAGTCATCATAAGCTTCTGGGAATTCTTGCTTTATATGTTGCAGGGCATTGGAATATGCGGCTAGGTCGTCTGGATTTGACAATTTTTTTAGCAAAAACTTCTGATGATTTAATGCTTTGGCTTTTAATGCGCTGGCTTTTTTGCCGGGAGCCATCGTTGTTTGCTTGCATAGTATCGCTTTCCATCTTTTAACTTTGTTTTCGAGAGGTATGTTTCCCAGGCCATAGTATATGATTGCGAAATTAAAAATCATCAATGCAATGCAGATAATAATAAATGTGCCAACAATAGTGTATACTTTTAAGTTTAAAGGCATTTAACCACCCCAAATTTCTTGCATAATAAAGTAAGACTGCTTTAAACGTTCATGAGACTGTACATTATTTCTCCACCCGCGCAGAGGTATTGGTGACATTGGAGCCACAGCATCTTCTGTTGCAATACCTATGTGTATTTCTCGAATACTAAGCCCTTGCACTCCAAAATTCTCAAAATAGTCATCGTGTACTTGCATGGTTGAAGGGTCAAAAAAATTTAGCATCGTCCATGGAAGGCGTATTTCGACCAGGTTTTCTCCAAAAAAGAAATCGGCCAGGGAATTAAAATGTGGGGATGCGGGGTCTCCTATACCATGCGTCAGTGTGCCTGTTTCCCAAGATTTTAAACGCCGCAGCTCTCGTGCTTCGTCTGTAAGAAAAGCAAACGTGCGTTCATCAACAATTAATGTGTTTTGTAATGCAATGGTTATGGGTACAAACTCCGAATCCCACCTGGGTGGAACCAGTGTAAAGGGGTTGTTGCCCGTCATTTCTCCATAAAAACGCTGGAATGTTGCGTCATAACGCTTATTAACCAGCAAGCGGCTTTCGCGCGTTCCTGACACTACCAATAAAAAATCTGAAGGCCGGGCAAATTCAAAACCACGGTACGTAGATGTCCCAGAGTTGGGTGTTATGTCAATAGGCAAATAAAGAGTGTTTTGCGGGCTTACCCCATGCCCGCGTACTAATAAATACAACCCCTGGGTGCTGTATTGTGCATATATGCGCACTCCGCCATATTCATGCACCAGGTGGGAGTCACTCCATTCCTCGTCATTGCCATCTATCAAAACAGGACGTGTATGCTGCCCTGGGTCAAAAGCCATTAGCCCATATCCTTGGTCTACAGATTGCAAATTATGCCAATAATGGTTACGCCATGGGTCGGAAGAAAAAGCTGTATTCCAGGTTCGCCGCTCCCATGTATCTTGCCAAGTAGAAATAAAAGCACCGCCCCAGCCGCTCTCTTCTATTTGCACAGCCATGCTTGCAAGTGATTGTCCCTGCTGCCGCTCATTCATAGGCGGTCTGTTCAGTATATTTGGCGCACGGCTGCTGGAAAAACCAAATCCTGTCGCAATTACTGGCATACTATGATATCTGGCAAGTAAATTCAAATATCCATCGACAAAGTTACTATGCTCTAAGTCTTCAAGTATTGGTGCAAGGGCTTCTTGTTGGCTTGGTGCAAGAAGACTTATGAAATCGTCGGTAAAATAAAACAGCCGATATGCTGCAAATGTTCCGGCGGTCATGGCTTCTGATGGCAGAATGTTTTCGGGGTCTAAATATGCATATTTTCGCAGCTGGGTTGCATAAGCGACCGAATACTCCAAAAAATCGATTAAGGGGTTTGAGATAAACCCAATAGGCCGCTGAACCTTAAACCGTCTTGCTTCGTAGGCTGCAGCATCATTCATTACATTGGCGAGCATCACTTCAAACCGTGATGCGCCATAAGCCGTGCTAAAAAACTCACCTTCAAAGCTGTCGTCCATAGCGGGGTCAAAGTGGTTCATAAATGTTATCATATCCGGGTCCCAGTCCGAGCCCACCAAAAGTCCGGCCACCCAAGGCGATATATCCGACAGAAAAAATTCGATGCCATCACGGCCAAGGAGATTAACCCGGCGGCCATGTATAATATCAATCGCTTCCCTAAGCGATGAGGTTAAACTGCTGTAATCATGACCGCCAACGCCTTGCAATAGATACAGCGGCCTGTCATTTGTTGTATTAAACCCATACAATGCGCGATAAAAATCGGCATCCATAACCACGGAGACATAAATCGAATTGGAACCCATTGTATGAATATATTCGAACCAACGGTAATAATCGTCCCGTGTGGCCGCAAAGTCCCAAGCCATATGCCCCGGAATGGATGGTGTAACTTCCACACCGCGCAGCATGATGGGAACAAATTCCCCATCTTGGTTTTGATGCATCATGGTATCGCCTTCTGCAAGAAATGCAGCAACTACAGGCGCGTTGGGTCTAAAATCTATAAAAAAACTTCTGGCAAAATATGCATAAAGAGTGCCGAGCGCAATAAATAAGATCAATGAAATTACGACAAGGTATCTTCGCATGGTCAGTTACGCCTCCTGTCCAATTTATTGCAAAATCCACAACGCATGACGAGAAGGGTGGCTAAACTGACGCAATGTATCAATGAAACTATCCAGCCAACGCCCGCGTTCTATTGTATAATCACGCATCCATTCCATCGCTTCTTCAAAACTGGAAGGGTTTAAGTCGAATATGGTTAAACCTTCCGCCGCTTCCGCATAAGTTGGGCGGCGGCGTGCCGTAATGCTTAGTTGTGATGGGTCAAAGCTGTAGCCCCATACCTCAAAATTACGGTCTATGGCACTGCCAAGCCAATCCTCCACTTCCTGCATATAGTTGATAAGTCGCTCTTCGGCCAGAACACCCCTGCGCAAGTCATGCCAGCGGCGTATAGCCCTGTCGGTAAAATTAGGCGACATCATCAACCTATCAAACCAACCACGGTCTGCAAGAAGAAATTGATCTGCGGGCATAGATAAGAAAAAATTATCTATTACATTATTAAAATCCCAAACAGGCCCCGCTATAAGCCGTCCGCGTACGTCCTTATGCAAATACGTAGAGCCAGACCATAAGTCATTATTGGCAATAAACTCATTGATAATAAAAAAATTAACAAAAGAGTTTATGTCAAGATACTGCTCGTATATGCGGGAAGTCCATATGATTTCCGGCGAGTATAACAGCCGTTCTGTGGTGCTTATATTTCTTGCCACGTATTCGTGTATCATGTCGTTTTGCCGGGCAAGGGTGGGGTACATAATCTCTAAGGTATTGCCCCCCTCTAAGCGCAGTGTGTATTTAGAAAAAATATTCACTTTCCGTTCGGGAGTATGTGTAAAAGTGTCAAAACGCACAATATAGCTGGTAATAGGCATACCGTCCCTGTAACGGTTTAAGCTAACCCTGTTTGGGCTTGCCCGTACGGTTTCCATTAGCACATATACACCTTGGTACTTCCCATTTAATAAGAGCTCAAAAAATCGTACTCCAGGGACAAAGTGCTCCGATCCCATAACCTCGGCGGCTATATTCATCCACATATAATTGCGCATTAAGGTTTTGTCTAAAAACGGTCCGTGCAGTGCCCATTCGGAATGTGGGTTCATGCCAAGCAGCGGTAGCGGGTTGTTTTCGGCGTTGGGCTGGATAAGGCTGATACGGTAGTTTGGCTTATCAAAAAAGCGGGAGGAGTTGCCCCGTATGCGCATCATCGCCAAGGACTCATGAACAGGAATATCGTCTATATGATTCCAATCGTTTGGATTATCTATAACAGAAACAAAAACTTCTATTTCCGTTTCGCCTTCGGGCGTTGTATGGAAAGTACGCATAAGCTCGTTGTCGGTGTACATTCCAGTACCAAACGGAATTGGCCGCCCCGGTACTTCTGCACCAAACGTATCTATTATCATAAGAGGCAAATGTGTAAAAAACGTATCGTCATGACGCAGGCGTTCCCCTAAATCTGCTTCACTTGGGCTCTCCAGGTGCTGGTGATAACGCCGTACGTCATCGTGTGCCCCTATATATATTAATCCTACAATTATTGCTGCGATAACCACAAAGCCGGCCATGTAATAAATTGTGCTACGTCTCATACGCATTCACGCCCCCTTTCGCCAGAAAGCAGAAGTCGGCCATCACCCACTTATTTCATCATTTTGGGTTACAATATTTACATACTCCATTCCGCCTTTTTCGTATAGCAACTGTGTGATGCTTTCATTGCCTTTGTGTGCACGGCTATATGCGCTTTTATTCATTTCAAAAATAAACTCTACGCTGGTTTCTGTTGTGTTTTTTACACGTAGCAAGGGTTTCATTTTAAAGAATTTGAATACGATACCCTCAATTTCGCCTTCTAAGCTTTTTTGGGCTTTAATGATAAGCAAAATCCTGTTTTCGTTTCGAACCCTTCCCATTAAAAGCAGTATGATAGTGACAGCACCACTGCCGATAATGGCCGTCCAAAAATCGCCCACACCGCTACACAGGCCGACAATAACCGCCCAAAAGATATACACAGTGTCTCTGGAATCTTTTACCGCAGTACGGAAGCGCACGATAGAAAGCGCACCGGCCATACCCAACGATAATGCGATGTTATTTCCGATAACCGTCATAACAGTACATGTCAAAATGGTAAGGGTAATAATGGAAACGTTAAATTTTTTGCTGTATGATGTGCCAGCGTGAGTATACCAATATGAAGTGTAAATCACCATACTAAGTATTGCCGCAGCAGCAATACGCACTGCAATATCTTGAATTGTTAAGCCGCCGCTTTGGGCAAGTGTGTCTAATAATATATTCCTCATATATCTTACCCCTCTTTATAGAAATATATAGTTTTTTCCTACCGAACGGCCAAGGCAATATTTACTAACTGCCATTTCGCTTGCGCTTACCTCGTTAATAATATCTTTGATATAGCTAAGCAAAAAGCCATTAAATTTTACCTCCATAACAACTAAAAACGGGTCAAATAACGTGTTCCCTATCAAATCTTCAGAAAAGATGTCAAAGTTGGATTCGGACCCTTTTATATTGTGGTCGAAGGTGATTCTTATTTCATTCTCAAAGGCTATAAAAACTTTTCTTGTATACATGACAACCGATTTGGGCCGATAACACCGCATGCTCATAATTCCAAAACATTCCGCTGCAAAATTTGAGTCAAGCTCCAATAATGCAGAATAGTCCCCATTTATAATACAATGTGATTGCTCCCTATCCAACGATAAAGAGCGTTTTTTTTGCAATGCACCTTGTTTCTGCTTCATTTCCAGTTTTGCTGACGTAGAATTTGCGCCATAGTTGCGTAGTCGTATCTTTCTTCGCACATCAACGCCGTTTATCTTTTCTTCATAATCGGTATCGTCTAAGCTGTCGAAGTATAAAGACTGGACCAAGTATCCGTCACCGCTACTATGCTTGTCTTCCATAAGGAAGTTGCTAAAGCGACGAGAAAGATAGTAATATTGTTCGAGATTAATCAAATACTTTTTTTCTTGCCTTAAAACTTCAACCATACGTAGCGTCTCCTATACATGTAAATATAGCCTCAAAGCAGGATTAGAAATTATTTTTCACAAATAATGATAAAATTATTTGTGGTTAAATCTAACAATAGGCCTGCCAGTAACCCTTGCCAAACCAATTTTTTAAGCGCCATTATTTGCAAAGCAAGAAATGTTGGAGCAACAGCAACGCGTTCTTTGCTCTTTGCTCTTTGTTCTTTGCGTTGCGATAAAGGGTGTTAAGGGAAAAGAATTGTGTAAAGCAGTTTACGAACAGGTCTATTTTCTTACATGGCATAGGCTGTTGTATGTAGAACGAGATTACTGTGATTTGCTATTCGGCGCCTATCATTTGCACATAGGTGTAACCTTTGGAGGCGATAGCGTTGAAAGTCTTGAAAAATCAATGGATGCTTAAGGGTTGGCAGGGGGTATTGCTACTCGCTGCACAAAGAAAACAGACTCTTTTCTGGCGGCTATTCAGGTTAGAGCCATGTTTGATTGGATTAGGGCTGCTGCGTGGCTGTGTCTAGGGTGTTTTTCTTGTTCCGGCTTTTGGCATTATCACCCCAGGCCAATTTCGCATTCCTTTTGGATTGCTTTAGACTTATTATTAACCAGGATTATATGTACTTTGAATTCCCTTGGGGATCTGAAGCTGCCGGCATACCGGCCACCGCAGAAACCCGCTCTAATCCATCTCAAGTAATAAGATTTACTCCAGATGAGCTAAGGGTGTTGTTAGCAGAATTAGAAGAAGCGCAATAATAGATTCCGCTCTTAGGTCTCCAGGCCGCCATCAGATGGTTATTCTAAAAAACAGGTTCAGCAAAATTGCTGAACCTGTTTTTGTCTGTCGCAAATAGGCGCAGCTAACACTAGCTGTCTTATAAGCGGGCAGCGGTTGATTCGTATTTATTATCGAAGTGTCACTTGGCGATTACGCTATGTGGTGAGGGCGCTATAAAAACTTCCGGCTTGCAAGTGAATGTGTACAAGCCCTTATATGCGTCCTTATTACGTTGAAATATGTACAGCATTTTGCTATGTTTAATACCTATTTCCTCCGCCACTTCCATCTGGGTTTTGCCCTCAAAAAAACGCAAGGTAAGGATGTGCTTTTCCCGCTCCCCCAGGCGCTTTAGGGCCTCGTTCAAAGATATATTCTCTAGCCATGCGGTGTCCGTGCTTTTTTCGTCCGCCACCTGGTCCATCACAAAAAGAGCATCGGCACCATCATGATACACAGGCTCGAAAAGAGAAACGGGCTCCTGTATGGCATCCAGGGCAAAAACCACATCTTGCCGGGGTATTTCCAGTTCTTTTGCTATTTCTTCTATGGTGGGCTCTTTAGAATTTTGGTTTATCAGCCGCTCTTTGGCTTGCAGGGCCTTGTAGGCAATGTCCCGCAGGGAGCGGCTTACGCGTATAGAATTATTGTCCCGCAAGTAGCGGCGTATTTCGCCTATTATCATCGGCATGAATGTCTTTTGTAGAAATTTGAATAATATGCCTCTTCTAAAGCCGTTCCACATTGTCAAATTTATAATATACATCAACATTATTGTCTGCAATAATTATTTTTTCCACACAGGAACGAACAACAGTTTTTTGCTCATTCTTCGTCATATATTCCCACGATTCCTTCAAGGTTTCCAAAGTTTGCCTTACGGTCTCAATTTTAGCCGTGTAGACACCACGCTCTTGCTCTCTTGAAATTTGTTTCTGGATGGCGGACAATTCTTTGCGCTTGTATTCAATCTCTTCAATCAAAATGTCGTCACTGCTTTCGGAATAAAGATTATACAGGCGCCTTATTTTTTTTGATATATCATCATAACGGACTTTCAAGATATCAAGGACACTTTGGGCAGTCACCTTTTCGTAGCCTACCTGCTTTTGCTTTAGCGAAAACATAAACAAGTCTCCTATGATAATGTTTTCAACACCGCTTGCCCATTGTCTCGCGTTATCGCAATTTGCATCTCTAACAAGGTGTGTCTTGCTTTTATCTTGCGAATAGCATACAATTTTGCAGTCATGTTTGCCCCATTTTTGATAGCGCATTTTTGCGCCGCATTTGCCGCAATGAATAAGTCCGGTAAACAAATATCCGCCATCGGTAACTCTGTTGGTAGACCTTTCCAGCATATAATCCATTGCTTTTTGATAGGTCTCCAGGCTTACTATAGGTTCATGCTTGCCAAGATATTCCTCGCCGTTATATGTAATATATCCGGCGTTTGACTTCCTCATTAGAATTTGTATCGCCAGTTTTTCATATTTCAACCCAAGTGTCTGGGCGATTTTGCCTGCGGAATATCCCTCCATGTACAGTTCATATATTTTTCTGACTGTATCCGCATCCTTGTTGGGTATGAGTACCCCATTTTCTTTGTCGTAGTCATACCCAAAAGGAATGCGCCCGCCGCCCATCCAAAAACCAGCCTTAACACGCTCTTTCATGCCCATTCTGGTACGCTCACGTATGTTTTCCCGCTCTAGCTGGGCAAAGGCCGACAAAATACCGAGCATCGCACGACCCAAAGGAGTTGAGGTGTCTAAGTTTTCGCTAAGAGAGATAAAATCGACACTATATGGATTAAATACATCTTCGATAAGGTACAGGGTATCTTTTTGGCTACGAGAAAGTCTGTCCAACTTGTAAACCAACACAGCATCAATTGTCCGATTTTTCACATCAGCTATCAGGCGCTGCAATTCCGGTCTGTCTATATTGCTGCCCGTATAGCCACCATCAATATAATAATCGTATTCCTTGAATCCCTTTGACGCGCAAAGAGCTGCCAACATTTCCTTTTGTGCATCAATAGAAAAACCTTCTTCGCGCTGTGCATCAGTAGATACGCGCACATAAATTGCTGCCTTTCGTTTGTCTACAATGGTTTCCACAATATCACTCCCCCCGAACTTGCACGCTTGCCTCAGTATAGCACGAATCAGGAGCATTTTCAACTGTTTCTTTAGCAAATGTATCCTGGGGAAAATTGGATGTCAGCCGATTGTTAACAGTCTTTATGGTCTTCAAAATCGCTTCGCTTTCAATTCTGTAATTAGCCAAGTCCTTACGAGCCACCTCGTTGCTATTAACATAACGTGTTACTTCCAGCAATGTCATGCCTCCTATCATTTTAAAATTCCACAATAAAGTAATAACTTAATTATTATCATCGTTTAGCTCGTCTATTCATAACCTGAGCATAGACGCAGTTGCCGTGAGGCGCCCAATAACAGGTCGACGATACTCGCTGTCTATGCTCCTGATCTTGTTCCGGACATCGGATGCTCCTTGTTGCTCGTGGTTGTGTTATGCAAATTATTATGCTATCATAAATTAAAGGATGTACATGCCCAGCATTACAGCCCTATATCGCTATCCCAACTACGCCTACGCTGCTGCTCCATCTCCGACTCAGCCCGATACTGTCGCTCAAGATCAAAAAGATAATCATGTACCCTACTCAACTCCTTCAACCCTAACTTCTTGATTTTAAGCGCACCGTTATTTTTAACATTGGCAGTCTTTATTTTTTCAATCTCAGCGTTGATAATCTTGTTGCTGTAGCCGTTTGCTGGAAACAATGCTCGGAGTGGATTAGTAAACTGCCGTCTGTTTTGTCGGGGTTGCAAATATAATCTACCGACTTTTGGATATTAGACCTAATAGGGATGATTTTAGTAACTGCCATACTTCATTCACCATCTCCTTCATTTTTTCAATATCGTCACCGAATATCATGCCTGTGGTATTTGAGATTTTTACAAGCTGATTTATGTTTGTGCCGATTGCGTTTACCTCGGCGGCAAGGGTTTGAAACTCTGTAAGGTCAACATGAATTACATAGCCGTCTATTAACATCTTTCGTGCCTAGGCGTTAAAGTTTGCCGTGCCGAACTGCTCCATTTTTTTATTGATGAAGTCTTTTTCATCGGCGGTTACTCGGATGATTAGTTGCACGTTTCGTTTTCTGCCTTGTGGGATTTTTGCGCTGGCGGCGGTGTCATGGTTGGAGTCTGCGTGTTGAATTGCATTTGAATTTAGCATAAGATTTTTCGCTCCTTAGAATTTAATAAAGCCGCACAAATATCTTGGCGGCTTGGGTAATAGATTTTGATTTTGCTGTGGTTTTGGGCTGTAGATTTTTTGGTTTTTGCACTTCGATTGGCGCACATCCGCGCCGTGGTTTTAAGGTTTTGGGGTCTGGGGTTTCCCCAGCAAGCACGCAAAAGGTTATCCTTTTGCTGTGCTTGCTAACCGTAATGATGCGAATTATTGCAGGATTGGCTTTGAGGAGATCGGCGAGTTATTCATCTTCGCTATTTGTAATGATACCGATTATCGTATAGTGAGTAACGGTAAAAATACCAACTTGCTTTGCATCTAATTGCCCACTCTCGCCATCCCATCATACAGAGATAATTTCTCCTCACGTTCTTTCTCCGCTCTATTGATAATGCCATAATAAAAATCCTCCACAAAGTCATGCAGCTCAAAGACCATGCCACCGCTTAGTTCTGCTACTCGTAATACTGTATTAAGATTGTCAATAGCTACTGAGTCCGTTGTTGGACAGATGATGATTACCATTTTTGAATTTTCCATTTGTGATTGCTCCTTTTTGTTTTAATATTTTTGATTGATTTTTCTAAGGTTCTTTATGGAACTTCATTCTGATAATAAATGGTGCTTAGAAATTGTACTCGTTTAGACTTGGTGCATTTCACGCACATTCAGATACAAATGCTTTTTTGTCTACGCCTGCCCCGGAGGAGTGCAGACTGGATCTCAGCACTTTTGCTTCATGAGAGCTATCTTATGACGAACTACCTTTATGTTCGTGTTAGTAGTTATACTATAGTGCTGTTGTTGCATTTCCGCAGTCTGTCCGCCTAGTTCCTACACCTGTATCTTGTTTGACCTTGGGTGCGTTATCTCGTCTGCTGTCCCTGTGAAACCAATCCCCCGGGTGATGGTTTGTTATGCAAGGTCGTTTGCGTTTTAAGTCCAACAAGTTTCTTTTTGAGAAGTCTGGCCTCTAAGTGCCAGGCATTTCCCTGACACTAACTATGCAACGACTATTCGGTGACAGCTTTCGGTATCCTAACGGCTGCGTGATTTAGTTGTGGGTGGTGCTTGTGGCTCATCACTTCCTTTCTGGAGTGTCAGATTCTCTGTTTTGAAGATAGATAAGTTTTGTTGGTAAGGTGGTGCTTGGGTATTAATCACTTTCTTTCTGAAAATGATTCAGGTTCTGAAGTGCTTGGGTATTAATCACTTTCTTTTATTTCTTCTCCGAGGTGCAAGAAGATAAATTTTATTGGCCTATGGCACTCGCCATCGGGTGTTACATGGCTATCTTAGCAAATAAAAAAGGGCTATCCCGTATATATCAAACTTGGGATTTAGCCTTGGAAATGTGGTTATTCTCATTTATGGGAATGGGGATGTGGCATGGTATTTGACAGCAAGGCTAAAAAAAGAAACCTATGTCAATTCGCAGGTCACAAATTGACAAGAACTTATAACAATGTATTGCATTTGTGCATAATATGTGGTATAATTAGTCATAATACTAAAAAGAGGTGATCTTAATGGCTAAAACAGCAAGCATGTATATTCGCATAGACCCCAAAGTGAAGTCTGATGTAGAGGCTGTATATGCTCAATATGGAATGAGCATTACTGATGCAATAAATGTATTCTTGTACACATCAAGAAATGTAGGTGGTCTTCCTTTTGACTTGCGTCCATCTGTACCTAATGCCGAAACTTTGGAAGCTATTGAAGAAGTAAGGCACATGAAAGCTGACCCATCAGTAGGCAAAGCATACACCGATGTTGATGAGATGATGGAGGAATTACTTTCATGATGTATAAAGTAAAACCAACTACCCGATTTTCTAAAGATTTGAAGCGGGTTGAAAAGCGTGGGTATAAGATAGATTTACTGAAAGAAGTGATTAAAAAATTAGCCGCCGGAGAGCCTTTGGATGCAAAATACCTCGATCATTCATTAAAGGGTAATTATGTAGGTTGTCGTGAGTGCCACATTACTCCTGATTGGCTGTTGATTTATGAGATTTCAAATGAGGAATTGATTTTATATTTGACTAGGACGGGGACGCATAGTGATTTGTTTAGGTGAACATTTAGCAGATGGCATGAATAAGCAAAGTCGTCACCTATGTGCCAACTCCTTGCCATAATTATTATAGTAGCAAATATATTTTTCATTTTCTATTGCATATGTGTCTACAGCATAACTACATCGGTGGGTGAACAAATGAAAACAACCCTAACCCTACAAGAAAAACTCCGTGATTTAAGAGATGAGCGCAAACTAAAACTCCAAGATGTAGCTGATGCCACAGGCATACCTCTTGCTACACTTGGAAGA
>Ga0123355_10008694_pt1 | contig 15354 bp, 13 predicted proteins | sample TergutEmb28metaG_3_FD_89872 | JGI IMG/M metagenome (GOLD analysis project Ga0123355, IMG submission 89872) | Embiratermes neotenicus P1 segment gut microbial communities from Petit-Saut dam, French Guiana - Emb289 P1 | ecosystem: Host-associated > Arthropoda: Insects > Digestive system > Gut ... | reverse complement strand
CGAGGCTGAGTGGACCCCGTTCCAGACCCACTACTACTCAGAAAATCTGGTAGCGCCGGGGATCGAACCCGGGATCTCTGTATCTGTAGCCAGAAACTCTGACCACTAGACCACAGAGGCGGTGCTACTAACACAGACAAATGTTTTGGAGAGAACCTTACTCATAATCGTGACAAAACAAGCTTCAATTTATGCATTCTGCACCATGTTAAGGGCACTGAAGGTGCCATTGATAACACAAGTAGATTCAAAATTTTTGTGTTTTTGGAATCTACAGCTTTATAGACCTCAAGGCTGGAAAATTAACATTAAGTGTACCCGCGTTAGAGCGTTTTCTTGGATTTAGAGACTACCCTTGGGATTGGCAGGCTCTTTCGAAACGTCGGTATATGTGTGCCAAACTATACGGCGTCACATTCTAGAAGACCGAGATTTTAATGAAAGTTCGTGTTGAGCAAGAGGGGCATTGACAAGTCGTTCGTGTATCGCCGTACAGAACTGCATTGGGATGGTCATGCTGCTCTCTCCCTCGTGTGTTTTTATTCTGTAGAGTCTCTGCTTGGCGCCCACGGGGAGCACGTCGATATTACGAACCGACTGACCTTAGTTCAGCAAACATGTCGCACACCGAGCACTCTGCTAATCAGCAGTGTTCGGTTGCAGTTGTACTGAACACTGAAGTCTACACTTTCACACACCTTATAGACTAATAGAAGCGGTAAGCGGGAGTTGCATTCCGGTGGTACTGGGTTTTGTTCTAGACTCTCCTAGATTAGGTTCTTACTAGTTTCAGACCGATGCTAGGGCAGTACCGTGCCATACACACAACCACTTTTTTGCCCAACTTGTGTCAACAGGTGCGGAGTGTTTATAAAACGCGCCATAAATGATATGGGAGCATCAGAACGATAGTATAAGTCAGAAATGCCCATGAACATTGATCCGGAAATGCTTCCGCAAACAGTTGCAGGGGGTAGTTCAAGGATACGGGCCTACGTGTTCCATCTTATCGGAAACGCGAAGTATCTGTCAGAGGGATGACCTCGTTGCACATGCCACAACAAATTCTCGAAATGCCCGCCATGGGCATGGGCACATGCGTCAGCAGAACATCGGAACGACGCTCGGACGTACTAGAACACGCCGACTTCGGTGCTAATCTCGTAAGCTACATTCTGTATGCGTTGCCAAACATGCTGCCCGGTGTCATCACTGTTGGTAGTTTTTATGGGACCCAGCAAGTGAAAGTTTATGTGATTGAGATCTGGTGACCGTGGTGGCCTCGGCAAATCGCAAACCAATATCACATCCGTTGTTATATGTCCAGCGAAACATCACCAGGTTAAAATTACTGCAGAGGAATCGCAGGTACCGGGAACCAACCAGGAAGTTTTGTTTGCAAAGCTTGAGGGCCACACATGATTGGAAAATGGTGTTGTTTGTGTCCAGGCCTTATCATATGTAGGCATCGCTCCGCTTACGTATGTCAGTTGTGGAAATTCGTGATGCTGTCCCTTGTGGAGATAAACTCACCTGTCATTAAGACCGTTGTGAGGATAGCTGTATGCGGGACACACTAGTAAAGCCGCCACTGACGAAACACGGGTTGGGTATTTGTGTCAGCTGGTGTAAGTGGCTTAACCCGCTGCTTACGTAATGTTCGGTACGCAAAACGGTGTCATATTCCAGGCCGTGTAGATGTTATGCTGATATTTGAACTGCAGTCTCCTCTCACGAAGTTCCAGACTTCTGACAAGTGCTGTGCTTACACTCATGGCATCAACCATTATTCCACGCACGTTTCCTGTTTTGCCGATCAACACAAAGAGAAGTTCTGTGATTAGTATACTTTCCCGTATATCGCCTCACTGCCGCCCTGGAATTTCCCCCTTTATTCAGCCGAGCATCGAGGATTCCATCATGAGGTCCGTGGGCCAAATACCTCGATCCCGCAGTCCGACCCGCCTGAGAATTTTAGCTCAAAGGAACATAATCCCCGCATATGAATTAGTAGGCCAGTAGGGCCTACGCACCTGCCTTCCTCGACCCTGGTTGCTGCCGCCAGGTGTCATTAAATTAACATATTTATTGCTGCTAAAAATCCATATTTTTGAGTGGCTGATAGGTTAATTATCTACGAACAATGAATACGGCCTGCATTCGTATAGAAGAGCTTGGACCCCCCCATGCCTACAAAGGGCGTGTTTCTCTATGGTAATACTCTCTAATGCCATTTAAGAATCGTCTGGAGATACTGTATCATCGGCATGGTAATATTCTCTAATGCCATTTAAGAATCATCTGGAGATACTGTATCATCGGCATGGTAATATTCTCTAATGCCATTTAAGAATCGTCTGGAGATACTGTATCATCGGCATGGGTAATATTCTCTAATGCCATTTAAGAATCGTCTGGAGATACTGTATCATCGGCATGGTAATATTCTCTAATGCCATTTAAGAATCGTTTGTAGCTACTGTACCATCGGCATACGGCACTCCTTAGGATGACATTCACGAATGTAATCACAGCATTTATACACACATCTTCCTGCGTCAAACATATGAAACCAGCCTTGCAGTATAATGGTCTCCTGGAATTTTCTCCTGTATGAGTGTTCACAGAAACATACGCGGATTTAAGTTCGATGGATCATTTTGGGTATGTTAGCGCCCTGAAGACATCGTATCATTTAACGCACGTAATTTAGGATCATTCTGCGTGGTTTTGCTTTCTTCGTGTCATTCTGATACTACATATACTCATCAGATTATAAGTCGTTATTAAATGACGTAGGCACTAGCCAGCTGCTTCGCATGTCGTCATTATGTTTTCACAGTAGTACGTAATTTAATTAGTTGCGTCTTTCAAGCATGCCATCTTTGTAAAAGGGCTACTGTTGACATGATACAGGCTTTTGCAGAGGATTAAGTTATGAAAGGAAAATATGGCAAAGAGAGGTTCAATAAATGGTGAAAATGTTTGGAAACCTGCACCTTTTGCCACTCTTGTCTGTAATTCCATCTCAGGGGCTTTCTGTTTTACACGTCCTCATTTCTTGCATTAATTAACGAACTCCATGGAGCAGAATCCTTGCTAAGAAGCTACCAGGCCATCAGCTAGTCAAGAATTTCCCCGCGTTTTATGGAACACGAAGGTTCATTATCGCATTTACAACCGCTCGCAACCTGTCCCTATCTTGAGCCGGTCCAAATCCGAGGCACTGTGAAGTGTTTCGTCAACACCGTTAAGTTTTTATGGTGAGAGTTGTTAGCAACTCGCCCAACCCCCAAGCTGGAGTACAATCCCTTGTCAGCTGCCCGCGACTGCTTGTACTGTACAGTACATTCGCAGCTACCCTCCATATCTGCAGGCTGTTCCTCCATCCACAAACTGAGGACGCCCCATGTTATGACAGGACCCACTCCTCCTCCTCCTCCTCCTTCTTCTTCTTCTTCTTCTTCTTCTTCTTCTTCCTCTTCTTCTTCTTCCTTCTCTTCTTCTTCCTCCTCTTCTTCTTCCTCTTCTTCTTCCTCTTCTTCCTCTTCTTCTTCTTCTTCCTCTTATTCTTCTTCCTCTTCTTCTTCTTCTTCTTCTTCTTTTTCTTCTTCCTCCTCTTCTTCTTCTTCGTCGTCTTCGTCTTCTTTTTCGTCTTCTTCGTCGTCTTCTTCGTCTTCTTCTTCTATTGCGCTACAACTCTGGTAGAGTGTTGGCCTTCTCGACAATATCCTTCCATTTAAGGCCGTCCTGTACTTGTTCTGCCTACTTCATGAGCGTCATCTTCTTATGACAGGACCCACTTACCATGTCATTTCTTTAATTGTTTTTAATAGTTCGTCGTTTGCTCCATGTTTTCGTCTTTCCTGATAATAATCGTGGTCATTGTCAGTGATTCATAAAATTCGCAAACATCTGTAACCAATTTGGATAAAGATGACCTCGTAACATGGAATTGGAGGCATAGTCGGGTGGGATGGATGTGGGTGCTCAACTCCACGCCCCGGTCGCTTTACCCCCGGGAAAGAGATCCAGCATCAATTGAACGGGAGGCTGGGTGAGCCTCGGGGCCGGTTTGAACGGGTGCCGAAAATCTCGACACCACCGGGAATCGAACACCGAACCGTCCACAGCGTATCGAGTCACTATACCTACTGAGCTGTGCAATCCCACAATCATGTATGTAACTAAAATAACGAAAACAGTTTTTTTTAGAACCGGTGGCAGGTTTAGTTATAGGTGACTGATGCAAAGGTGACAAATACTCGTACTGACATTACCAGTGTTGTACTGTACGTAGTATAACGGCTCGTATAAAAGGTGTCTGTAAATGCAGCACAATAGGTTTTACTAATATTTGGTCTGGTCAGTATCTTCAGTCTTGTTTTTACATGGTCTGTATTATTGACAGTACCACAGTAATGACATTGACGGCATATGTTTATATACAGAGGGTGCCAAAAAAAAAACGTATACACAATTTAAGAAAGGAAAAAAACCTGTATTAAAGTTGCTCCTCGAACGACAACCGTGCTTCCGCCATTTTCTTTGACTGTCCTGCCTGTCGCATGGTGACGCTAGCATTCATTTGATTAACGCCATCTTTTGAGCGAACGTCCTACTACACATGCTACCGTAATTCAACTTCGAAAAGTAATACATAGAGAACATCGCTTAAAATGTGTATACATTTTTGGCACCCCCTGTATATATAAATTATTTTTAATGCATGTATATGACAGTTTTGTTACAGAAGTATCAACCTGTGCAAATTAGATCTAACTTTATTTTAGGAGCCCAAACGAAGTCTGAGCTTATCTCTGTATGCGCTGAGGGGGGAGTCTTGAATTAAAATTACGGGATTCCATAAATTACGTGTCATGTGTTGTTTAGTAGTTTCACAAAGCTTACTGATGTAGGTAACGGAAGAAGGGAGAAGTGTTTTATTTAACAACGCTGTCAGTTGATATGGCGTCGGGGCGGGGGGTGGGGGGCTGAATAAGTGTGTATGGAGCTTTGGTGTAACACCACTCTACAAATTACTGTACCTGGCAAGTATTTGCAGTCTGAAGCTCTTATGATTAAGACATTTTCATCACCTGCAGAAGACATAGGGTGCCGAGGAGGACATTTGTGCCTAAGAGGGGCGAGGTAATAGGGGAATGGAGTAAACTACATAATGAGGAACTTGCTGATCTGTACTGCTCACCAAATATTATTCGGGTGATCAAAACGGATAGGAGAGGTGCGTATAGGGTGTTGGTGGGGAAACCTGAGGGAAAGAGACCACTTGGAAGACCCAGGCATAGATGGGAGGATAATATTAAGATGGATCTTCAGGAAGTGGAATGGGGACATGGACTGGATTGATATGGCTCAGGATAGGGACAGGAGGCGGGCCTTTGTGAAAGCGGTAATGAACCTATGAGTTCCATTAAATACGGGGATTTTCTTGACCAGTTGAGGACCTGTTAACTTCTCAGGGAGCACTCTGCTTCATGGAGTTAGTGGGAGTTATAAGAAGATATGAAAAGGACCCGTGGACCAGTTGGAATCCGTCATATAAAACGCTTCTGTTTAGGACCATAATCGTAAAATAACGTTTTGATATTTTCAGCAAGTTGGCTGAACCGGTAACACTTCTGACGTAGGTGCCCAGTTCGAACGTCGGTCGGAACACCAATTATCACATTGTTTCTGCTTTCTTGGTTATTCTAGGCAAATACCGGGATAGAACCGTTTATTAGGCTGTGGCCGCTTCTTTCTACGTCCTTCTCATTTCACTATTCACTATTTCCCAGTCATTCGACGCTGTTAGTGAGAGTGCCGTTAAATCAACTACATATGAATCAATGGAACTAAACACAGAATATTCACTCGCTCTTGTTCTGATACGATAGTATGTAATGCACATCGGTAGCAGGCGGGCGTCGTGCACAAAAAATACATTCTGCGAATTCTGGGTTTTTCGCAGCGAAAACACACTGTAACTTGCAGTTATCCTTGTTTGTTGTTTTGAGTCTGCCTGTCTTTAGTGTGACTGCGACTGAAATGGTAAAGGTTACTGCCTCATGGTGCCTTCATACGTTTGGTGTTCTCAGACCAATACACCGTTCGGCTGAGAGTCAGGGTTGTCGCTGTACCTACGTGCACGGCCAAGGCCCCGGGTTCTAGACCATGCGAAATTTGTGTGTGCGTCACTTCGCATAGAATGTTGCGTGCTGTGACTCATGACCTCCTGTGTGGTAGAATGTTGCCTGACAGGTATAGTCTCTTAGGAACGGGCGGTTGGGATCTGCCCTAGGGACGGCGCAGTCGGATGTTGTGTTTAGAACGGGTTCTGTGGCTTGGTGCGAGGACCCCGTGCATGCAGAAGGAAACGGTTTCAAGATCAGGGCTCAGTGTCCTCTTACCTCGGACTTACGTGTTGCACATCATACAGCCGTACCTAAAACAGTACTGGCTGCTGTTGTAAACAGATAAAGTAAAGAGTCACGCCGTTAACATGCCACTGGAGGCACAGAGGGGGAGAAGACGTGCATTTCTACTCATGCTTAACTTCGGGGCAGGGTGGGTCGAGTGAAATGTAGGACCCGGCTGCTTTACCCCGGTAAAGACACTGTACCCATTGTATAGGAGGCTGGCTGCGTCCAGAGCCGGTCTGGTCGGCCGTGGAAAATGTCCACCACACACAGGTTGAAACTCCGAACCTCCAGCCCTTAGCAAGTCGCTGTCCCGGTCCCAGTGTTGTAGACACCAGGACTGAGGGGCTGCAGTTATCTACAGCAATGCTCGAGCTTTATTCTTGAACTAAGTAGTAATAACAGCACATATGAAGTGAGTTCTTTAAGTAAGTAGAGCACAACTTAAAACCATTGTCATTTAGTCTGGTAGATAATACCGACGTTTCGGAGGAACAAGTTGACCCCATCTTCAGGGCATAATTATTCTACCCCGAATATGAAGGCGTTATATTCACAGCCGATTTAGTTGAAAAATTTCGCATGTTCTACGCTGGTCGCACGACCAAATTACAAAGACACTTACCAAAAAAAAAATATGTATATACGCACAGCTGATTGTTGTATATTTTAAACAAAAAGGTTTCCGTATTACAAATTAATTTCCCATCAGAGTGAGAAATTGTGGCAGCATTGATTCAAAGTGACTGTTCCACACCTGAACCACAGGCACAGCAGGACATTTTAGATTTTGGTTCTTTTCTGGCTCCGGTTAGGTTTTCTTTTCTGGGCAGCAGCAGCAGCGCTGCTGCTGCTGCTGCCACTGCTGTTTTTTACTCAGGAGTACTGTTTTGGCCCTGACAGCGTGGGTGAGGGTCTCTTATCTCCGGGAGAAGCTTGCGGAGAAAACGTATAGATCATGTTCAAAGCAAGTGTTTTTTTTTTTTACTTTCCTCTGGGCAGTATTTTTTATGTGCTCTGTAAGAAGGCTACAAACGAATGTATTCACACTTCTACACAGAACACAACAGATAATTCTGTCTCACATAATTGAATTAACTATCCCTCACAAGACACGACTGCACTTCAGCCAAGTTTATTTTTAACTGGAAGTCATCGGTTACTAGTAGTAAACTTGAAAGTCTTACTTCCCCTGCGAATTCACTACGAATGTCGAAGTCTTGCTGCAGAGTAGCCAACGTTATTTCATTGCAAACGAAGCTGTTATCTTGTAGTGGTACAGTATGTTTCGTAAGATATATCACCTCAGCGACTTTTGCAGCCTTGTTCCGTTATCTACCCAACCCTTCATCCTGTTTTCAGCTACATTGCCATGCTGCTGCAGGACCGTGCGTATATGCAACAAAGCAGCTGCTGCTGCCCTGAATCCTGCAGTCTTAGCACGACAGCTTAGCCCTCATTGCTTTGTCTGACACAGTCATTATAGCATGCAGTTAAAGCTTTCTTCTCAGGCTTTCTTTTCCACAGGTCTTTTTGCTCCAACATTGTTTTTAAAATGGATACGTATGTTTCCTTCATGAAGTATTAGACCAGGGATCAAGCATTAGTACTAAGTTGGCCTTTGGTCACAAATTGGCAATCTAGCCAAGAAATTCACGGCATTAAATCCGAGGGCTCATCATCGTGCTCAAAAGAGCCCGTCACCGGACTGTGTTCTGCACCAGTTAAAAGTCCAGGCTAAACACTCTTTCCGAGTTTCTTTAATTGATTTTAATATAAGGTAAGGTCGGGTAAGAGGGCACAGTGCCAGTTTCTCGAATCCAGCGATAGGTAGCAGCACAATGCACGCAGCGGCAGTAAATGAAAATACAATAATAAATCCAGCAACAGGCGTAGTTTTGGGTGAAGCGTTTATGTTCAGTGTCAGAGTGACATTTTTCATTTCTGGTTAGAATGACTGTAATTTTGTGTGACATATTGAGAATTTTCTCGTCAAAGTCTTCCGTTCCAAAGTTTAGTCTTTCTCTTAAAAATCTCAGTAATCAAAGAACTATTTGGCTATGTATTTAAAAGTACGATGAAACAAACTTGGCAGTTGTAGGAAAATACCGTAAAAAGTGAACAAGTCGTATAAGAGTGCGCGTCCTCTTAGAAGAACCACATTTATACGTATAGTAAAGATATCTTACTCATAGGTTTTAAAGGACGATTTTCATATTTTGCACCGTGCTTTTCCCAGTTGCAGTGAACAAGTACACGACGAAGAAGAAAGCTCATTAAAATTCACGGCCGAAGTCACGGAGACAGTTAACCGACGTTTGGAAACTCCGTAAGCACAAAATGTCAATCGCTGAGGGCTTTGGAGTACCTGAATGAACTCTGAGAAAGAGGTTACAGCCAGGGACAGTACCGACTTCTGTAGGCCGCTTGAAGGCTGCGTTTTAAAACAAGGAAGATAAAAAATTGGCTGATTATTACAGAAATTTAGTCGCCAGATTCTGTAGTCTAAAGGAATTAGTGCGTAGATTTAACAAAGAAAAGAATAATACCGAAAATAACTGGGCGATCAGCTTTTGCTAAATACAGAATGATTGCCTCAAAATGCAGTTTGGGGAGAAATGTAGGCTTCAGTGAAGTTCAAGTAACCAGTTTCTTTGATAATGTACGTGCTGTTTTTGAAAAGCACAACTTCCTCCGAAAAGAATTTCTAACACGGATGAAAGTGTTCCCAGTAAGTTGCCCAAGATGATTTGCGAGAAAACGAAAGACTTCTGCGCAACATTGTATTCACAGAATCGCGAATGACTGATCACTGTTAGGTGTTTTTTCATCAGCACTTCGGGAATTTTTGTTCCTACAGCTATGTTATTCCACCCTGAAAAGAATGTGTCATGAACATTGTTCTAACGCTTCAGTCGAATTCTCCACTTAATATCTGACACAGGATATGAGAACAGATCTCTCCGTGCAATGGCCGCAACATTTTCAAAACTATATCACCTCAACGGAAACTTAACCAGTGGTACTTGTTCTACACAATCACATTTCCCATTGCAGCCTAGAATCCATTATGTTCTGCAAATATAATCACGTAACTTTACTGAGCATTCCTCCTCATGAATCACACAAGGTCCAACCTCTCGACTGTGGATTTTTTTGGGCGCCCCTGTTTAGGTTTGGTCGCAAAAATGTGGTTTTTTTTTTTGGTAGATCGTGGAAACCGACCGGTAACACAAAGAAAGGCAGCAGGGTTATTGAAGAGAGCTTACCTGCGGGTGGTCACACTTGACACAGTAGAGAACGGTTTCAGAGCCTGCGGTATTTATCCCTTTAACCCTCCTCAGTTCTCACCTGGAGATTTCGGCCCTATACAAGTTTCATTTCTTCCAAACACAACACCATATGGAACAACTGGTTAATCTGTTTATGCAACAGCGTGATAATGCGTCGCCAAAACCGTCACCTGCGAAGAGTGCTGCTGAGCCTTCGGACAGTCTATCCTCTTATCCATCAAGGGAACATCCTGCATCACAAACCCTTTTCAAAATTTCACGTTTCCCCTATAACGATAACGTCCACCGCCACGAACTATCGTGATTAAACAAAGAAATGCGGAAGCAAGATATAATGAACTCGTGTCATGTTCTCCATATGAAAACTCTGTACAATAGAAACGGTTTCTTAACAACCAAATGCCATGCCAAGCTTCGCGTGGCATTTTATTCTCCCTAAAGCTGATACATTACCACCGAAACATGTAGGAGAAACCCATCTAATGGATGTAAAAAAGATAAAGGTAAATTGATCCCATTACAGGCCCGGTTTAGCCCAGAGGGTGGATAGAGGTATAGCTCTACTCTTCCATAACCGCGGCACTAGGAGGGGGTGAGTGGTCAGCAGCACGCACCGGCCGCACTTTACCCCCGGGAAAGACCCGGTACCCATTTTGCAGGAGGCTGGGTGGGCCCCAGGGCCGGTCTGGACGGGCGGAAAATTTCTTCCCCACAGGGATTCGATCCCGGACCGTCCAGCCCGTAGTCGCTATACCGACTGAGGTACCCGGTCCACATCTAATGGATGTACTAATCAGAAATTGTACATTTAGTTGGTATAATGAAAAGGTGTACGCTTCCTAACAGCTTTTTTACCGTGAGAGGTTGTCGTGCAACCCCAAACCTAGAGGGCCAGTCCACCGCATTTATAACCCCCCGGGCAGGGTGGCCAAGCTGTACCCCCCAGGCACCGGTTACTCATGCCAGTTGCCTTTTACGACCTGCATGGACTGCGGAGGGACTATTCTTTTCCCCGATCATCACGCGGGGATCCAGTTAGGCCTACTTGCAAATATTTGATTCTAAGAAGAGAAGGAATAAATTTGACAAGCTGAGACAAGGCAGAGTTTATGTACGGCGGGAGGCTGGCCAGAAACAGTTACACATTTAATCAGCAATTGATATCCTGACGAGCCTCCGTTAATTATCTTCAGGTTGGTGACATAAGGAAGGATAAAGTATACACGCATAGGAGTGCTGCGAAACGCCTTTATTTCGAACGCTTGGCGGGCAAGACCACTTGGGCTACCCAGACATAATGGGATATTAATATCAAAATGGCTCCTAGACAGTAGGATGAGACCATGTGGACTGGATTTATCTGGCTCAGTGTACAGATGAGTACGGGGATTTTGTTAACACATTAGTGAACGTTTCGGTTCCGCAAATGGAGGGGAATTTCCTTACTGGCTGAATAACTGTTTGTTTCTCAAACACTCGGTCCTAGTAGGTTGCTTTGTTCAGTATGCTGACGTCCGAGCTATGGCCTTGGTATGTATGTGGGTGATAAAATTGGAAGTGGCGTTTACAAAGTGAACCTGCGTGTGGTTTTGTGTCACAGTATTGGGCAAGTCATTGTTTGAAGGTGTTAACGTTACACTCGAGTTAAGCGAGCCCATCTGCTCTAGTATTTTGTCTAGTAGTTCTACCAACGTCAACGCGAAGAAGTAATGTGATAACGAGGTTCACAACAATTCTGAAACCGGTGTGGTTCGCGAGTCCCTAATTGTAGTCAGCAACCGAAACCTGGGGTACAAGACACACACACATCCATACAGTCCGCCATTGGACACGATCCAATGGCACCTCAGTTCGGTTCTCATTCTTTAAACTCATTTTGTTAGGCCTATTTTAATATTCTGGTCCCATTCGTTCACGGCCTTATAAGTTGCCACGGTCCAAAAATGAATTTTTAACATACTGTATTTGAAAATCTTCATGTTTGCACCGTGCATCAGTGATAATCAAACACTTTATTATCCAACTAATGCACAATATGTAATATGTAGATACAATTAAAATTATAAAATATTTAAAAGTGCTCCAACATGTTTCGGATCACAGAGGATCCATCATCAGGGAGCCTTGTACATTGCTTGGCTAAAAATTACAATAATGATTCTATCGTGTCCGTTGACATTGACAAGGTCGGTGTTATGGCAGCATATTGTGATATGCTGCCATAACACCGACCTTGTCCATGTCAACGGACACGATAGAATCATTCTTGTAATTTTTAGCCAAGCACTGTACAAGGCTCCCTTATGATGGATCCTCTGTGATCCGAAACATGTTGGAGCACTTTAAAATATTTTATAATTTTAATTGTATCCACATATTATATATATTGTGCATCAGTTGGCTAATAAAGTGTTTGACTACTGTATTTTACTTCTCAAAACATATCACTGTATTGTACTGTACCATTAACATTGTCATCGATGTGTAATATTGAACATTTCCCACTTACCTGAGTTCAAATGCATTGCCGACTTCTCGGGTTCCTTTCAGTTTGTTTTTCTTAACTGCAGGCGTAAGTAACAACGTTTGAAGACCACAAAAAATAAATCCGCGGAGTAGAGTCCTTGAGAAGCTTGTAGTGACGTAAGTGTTCAAAAAATTTCTGGCATTTTGTTGAATCCCAAGGTTCATTACCGTGTTTGCACGGATCGGCCACTTGTCCCTGTACTGAATTAGTTTCATCTACTTCACGCCCTTACAGTCTATTTCTTTAAGAACCATTCAAGTATTATCTTGACGTCTATCCCTAGATCTTCCAAGTGGCCTCTTTCTTTCAGGTTTCGCCGCCAGAACCTTGTTTGCATTTCTCATCACCCCCGTACGTGCTATTTGTCCCGCCTCTTTCATCCTTCTCCATTTGTTTACCGTTGTAGTGTTTGGTGAGAGTATAAATCATGCAGCTCTTGATTTTTCTGTTTTCTCCAACTTCCTCGTACATCGTCTCTGTTAGCTCAGATATCTTCCTCAGCACCGTATTAGCAAACACATTTACCCCTTGTTGTTCCCTCTATGTGAGAGACCAAGTTCCTCGTCCGTTCAAAGTGACTTTTTATTGCGTGCATGCGTGTGTGTTGGTACAGCATCTTGCGGAAGTAAATTAATTAATAACCACGGAATTTTATCGGTAAATAATAAGCGTCCTTCTGTTTATTTTAACTCAAGCCTAATTTGTATTATATGGAAGATACGGGGGCAATTCCAAAATCATCCTTCGATTGGCTGGTTTAAAAAATTCAAAATAGAGAACAAAATTGTATTATATGGAACAGTTACACACGTAACTGCATTACTTCTCCACATAGTTGCCATCTACATTTAGGCAATTGTCGTACCGTGACACTAGTTTTTGTAGTCCCTCGTCAAAGAACGGTGCCGCCAGGTTTTGCAGCCAGATGTTGCTTCCATCCATGTGCTCTTCGTTGGTGTGGAAGCGTTGGGTAGCCAACCAGACCTTCATCTTGGTGAAGAGATGGTAATCACTTGGTGCCAGGTCCGGACTGTAAGGAGGGTGGTCGAAAATCTCCCAGTTGAAGAGCTTGATTAAATCACTTGTGCGAGCCGCGGAATGGGGCCGCGCGTTGTCGTGCAGGAGAGCGACGCCTTTGGGCCCAGCGTGCACGAGCGGCTTTTTGCTGCAGCGGTGAAACGGGCGCAGCGGCCGCTGGAATGAAACGTTCTGTTTTAAATGGAAGGGAGCACACGGACGGTCGTTTCACCGCAGCGTTTTTCCAAACGCAACATGCTTCATTTTCTGTACGGTGCGGTGGCCGCACAGCGGTTGGCGGTGGCAATGGAAGACGAAAGAAATACTTGCTTGCGCGCACGAGCGGCAAAACAACCGCACGGACACCAGTCTTCGACTGCCATTCCAAGCAAGTCCACAAATCATGGATCTAGACTTCAAGATTTTTGACAGTGAGAGATTAATAACTGAGGTGGAGAAAAGGCTGGCACTGTACAATTGATTGACTGATTGATTAGCATTTGGGTTCGAGCCCTAAAGGTCCCGATGCACCTAGGCATTATATAACGAGCCCTTTGTGCCCCATAATCTGTTATCAACTCAGTGGAGGCCTATTCTTTGCTAAAGTTCCAGGTGGCTCCCAGACTTAACTTTTAATGTCCTCTGGGTTCATGGAAGAGGAACCCAGATATGCACTCTTTTTTTCTCTCAAAAGTCCCAGTAAACGAACCCCTCCGGTTTCCCCAACAAGGCCATATGGAGAGAGCTGCCCGCTTACAAGGCCTTTTTTACAGATCTCTCAAATTCCTTATAAAACTCCCCTAAATAAAAAAAATGGATCCCTTTTCTCGAAGGCCCTAGGAAAGCGTCCCTCCATTTTCCCCAAAAGCGTGGCCCTTGTGGAAACAGACGTCCATTTCCAGAGCCGCACTTAGCATATTTTCGGGGTCACCAGTAAAGGAGCCTCCCCTCCAGGTTCTCCTCACAGAGCTCCTGCAGAGAGAGATGCCCCATTAGAGCCTTCTTTAATTCATCTTTCAACGTCTCCGGTATACGAGCCCCCTTCCAGGTTCCCCAGCGAGGCCCCTATGGGGATGCCCGTCTCCAGAGCCTTTTCTACATATCTTCCCGGGGTTCCCAGTAATGAAGCCCCCCCCAGCAGGTTCCCTCACACAGCTCCCTCAGAGAAGCTCCACCCCCTAGATTCCCCCTCATCCATCTCTCAAAGTCCCTGGTAAATGAGCCCCCTTCCAGGTTCCCCAAAGGGGCCCCTACGGAGATTCCCGTCTCCAGAGCCTTTTCTACATAACCTTCAGGGTCTTCAGTAAAGAAGCCCTCCTCCAGGTTCCCCTCACAGAGCGCCCATAGAGAGGAATGCTCCTTTTCCAGAGCCCACCTTCAACTATCTCTCAGAGTTCCCGATGAACGAACCCCCCCCCCCATGCGTCCCAATGGGGCCCCTATGGGGAGAGGTGCCCGTTTCCACAGCCTACTTCTACACATAAGTCCCCGATAGACTAGCCCCCTGCCAGAATCCCGAACGGAAAGACATTCCCGTCCTCTGAAACCTCCTCTCCATATCCGTTCCTGTAACATTACCTATTGCCATAACTCTCGAGGGGACATTCGCATAGAGTATCCTGGCACTGAAAGCCGTCTCTCTGACGAACGAAGTTGTGCAGTATGCAACATGTTTTAACTATTGCATCGCAGAAATCTGGGCAAACGTTAATCGCACAGTGAAAAATTCTCCATTTATTACAAACTATGCCAAATGCACATTCCAACATTCTTCTTGCCCGAGTTAATGTGTAATTATATATACGTCCGGCAACATCCAAATTTTTGCTACAGTATGGTCGTAAAACATGTTGTGACAGCAAATGCCTCGTGCTTGTGTAGCGCACACACTGACTGCACCAGATTGGGAGCAAAATGTGAGAACGTGCGTTTCTTATGCCGTCCGTGCGCACAGCCAAGAAATAATCGGTCGCTGCGGCAAAAAAAAAAAACCTCTCGTGCGCGCGAGTCCTCACTGAGCATCCCGCGCCGGTTTTTTAAAGAATCAACCTTCGAACCTTATTTAGTGTTTCCCAATAAACTTTTGAAGTTTTTG
>Ga0123355_10008693_pt1 | contig 15355 bp, 7 predicted proteins | sample TergutEmb28metaG_3_FD_89872 | JGI IMG/M metagenome (GOLD analysis project Ga0123355, IMG submission 89872) | Embiratermes neotenicus P1 segment gut microbial communities from Petit-Saut dam, French Guiana - Emb289 P1 | ecosystem: Host-associated > Arthropoda: Insects > Digestive system > Gut ... | reverse complement strand
TCTCGAGCGTCGGCCGGGCCAGACCGCTGCGCCCGGTCACGTCGATGAAAATCCCGTTCCCGCGATTCTGAAATAAGGGAAAGGTCTCAAGCTCGGTAGCCGTGTGCCAAATGTCGGGCCGTCCGTCATTGTCCAGATCCCGAAACTCGGCCCCCATACCGGAGACGGCCTTTCCGTTCTCCGAGTAAGCGACGCCGGCATCCAAGGCTACTTCTTCGAAAGCTTTACCCTTGAGGTTGTGAAAGAGGGTGTTGGGCATGTTGTCATTGGCAACGAAAATGTCGGTGTAGCCGTCCCCGTCATAGTCGTTGAACCCGATTCCCATCCCTTTGCTTAATTTCTTGGAGATGCCGGTCTCATCGGAGACGTCCGTGAAACTCCCGTCCCCTTTGTTGCGATACAGCGTGGATGGCAGCGGCTCGTAAAACTTGGGATGACAGTAGGCTCGGAGTCGCCCGCCGCTCAGACATACTGGGTCTTTTCCGACTTCCCACTTGCAATAGTTCGAGACGAAAAGATCCAGCTTGCCGTCATTGTTATAGTCAACCCATCCGGCGGCCGCGCTCCACATCTTGCGGCCTTTATACGTCGGCAGTCCGACTCCAGTTTTGTCGGTCACGTCTGTAAACGTGCCGTCGCCGTTGTTGTGATACAGATGGTTCTTGGTCACACTGGCGACGTAAATATCCTCCCAGCCGTCATTGTCGAAGTCGCCAACCGCCACTCCCATGTCATAGCCATCGCCCGCCAGTCCGGCTTTCTCGGTGACGTCGGTAAAAGTTCCATCGTGATTGTTATGGAACAGGCGGTTATAGAACTTTGGCGAGTCTTTCTTCAGGGATGGAAGCGCCGCCCCATTAATCAAGAAGATGTCGAGATAGCCGTCGTTGTCGTAATCGATCAGGCCAACCCCGGAAAGCATGGTTTCGGGCTGGTTCTTCTCTGGAGTGGGGTTGCTGTCGGCGAAGAAGTCGACACCAGACTGGCTGGTGATGTCTTGGAAGCGGATTGTGCTATTGCTGCCTGCTTGAGCCCCAATCTGAATGGTGAATGCGAGGACAAGGAGAGCCGCCAGAATAACCAGGAACCGCTGCATTGCTGGAATGCAGTTTAGCACACCCTGAGCGGGTGCTTATTGTTTGCGATCCGCTGCGTCGCGCAGGGCGCTGAGGCGATCGAACTCGGCGCGTTCGCGTTGCGCCTCGCCCGCTCGTCCGGCTTCAGATAAAGCGCGGGAGAGGGCGAAGTGAGCGTCAGGGCTATCGGGGGCTAGGCGGACTGCGGTTTCGAGCTCTGCGACGGCGCGATCTGTCTTTCCCAGCGCCAGCCACAACCTGCCGTAGACGACGTGGGCGACGAAGTTACCCGGTGCTAGCGCGGCGGCCTGCTGGGCATACTTCAATCCTGGCTGATAATCGGCTGTGCGCAGGTCTTCGAGCGCGAGTTGAATGCGGGCGGCGTAGTTGGAGGGAGAAACTTCAATTTCCCGTTGGAAATGGGCAACGGCCTGAGGGGGATTGTCCTTGAGCAAAAACACTCCATACATGTAATGAACGCCGGGTTCCGAAGGATACTTCGTCAGCAGTTGCTTGAACCCTGCCTCCGCCCCAGCGCGGTCCTCTAATGCATGCAGGGCCTGAACGTGGCCGGCAGCGCGCACCAGGGCCGCTTGTGCCGCCGGGATATCTCCAGGGAGCTTCGGGATGCGGAGTGCAGCTAGGCCAAAGGCATCGAGAAGAGGCTTATCAGCAAGTACGGTCTCTTTGCCGGCCTCCGGGTGAGCGGCCGCGATTTCATTGGCCGCCAAGGTCAAGCGCTCCAGTCCGACTTCCGCCTGGCCCAATCGGGTGTTCAGTATTCCATCGTGGTACAGCACACTGTGAATGAAGTCGGGGTTTGCTCCCAGCCCCAGAATTCTCGCGTGCTCCAGAGCCGCGAGGGCTTTCGGATACTGCTGCAAGTGAAATTCACTCAGGCCGAGCATGGCGAAACCGGGGCCCGGTTGTTGGTGCTCAACGGAGACAAAGTGTGCGAAAGCATCCCGGGCTTCGGGAAAACGCTCTCGATCAAAGAGCAGGGTTCCGAGATGCCACCAGCCCTCAGACCAGCTTGGACGCAAAGTGGTGGCACGTTGGTAGAGCAAGATCGCCTCAGCGAGGTGGTCTGCGTCCATGGCTGCCTGTGCGCGTGTGGCCAGCTGCTCGAAGGACTCGGAATTGGCAGTTCGCGGGGCTTCGGCTGGCGACGGGATCCCGGCAGCTGACAACGGCGTCACCGGAACCGTAAGAAACGCAAGAGCAGCGACGCAAATTGTTGTGCTAGTAGCTCTCATTTATCACTAATCCGGACTTCCGCTTTTTTGGCAATCTGCAACAAAACTGTGGGGTCAAGATTATCACCTGTGGGGGATACCTTGACGTCCGTGGCTCTCGTGGCTCGAGGTCGCAAGGCTGGAAAAGATCGTTCCGGCTGTATTAAAGTGTGTTCTGCATTCATCAGCACCTTCCAGCAAGGAGGTCCCAACCATGAACCGGAGCCTTATTCGCCTAGCGGGATTTCTATTTTTTCCATTCTTAGCGGCGCTCGGACAATCGCCGCAAAGCGCGACCGTGCAATCGTCCCGCGCGACAGTTCAATCGCCCGCCACGACTATGCGTTCAACCCCACAGGAAGTCGTACTGGATATGACCTTTCGCGACAAGAAGGGACGAACGATCCACGATATCCGACCGGAAGAGATCCACGTACTTGAAGACGGGATCGAGCAGAAGCTGTCATCGTTTCAGCAGACTACCGCTACCGCGTCAGCAACGACGGGCGCGAAGCTCTCATTTGATCCGATGCGGGAAATTCGGTTGGTAACGCTGGTTTTCGAGGGACTGGATCAGAATGGAAGACGATTTTTCCGCGGAGCACTAAAAGATATTCTCGACATGGCGCCGGAGCAGAACTTGTATTTCTCCGTGTTGGTTGTCGATCAGCGGCTTCACGTCATTCAGCCCTTTACTGCCGATCATGCTGCGTTGTTGAAGGCTGTGGATCGATCGGCGACGTGGTCTTTCGTTCAATATCAGAACAATTCGACGCAGGTAAAGGCAGAGCTCGCGCAAGTCCTTGCGCAAGGCGCGCCTTCGCTCGGTTCGGGAGGAGGAGGCGCTCCGAGCCCTTCTGCGGTTCAAGGCCAGGTTAGTTACATGATGGCGAAAATGCAGTATGACATGCTTCAGGCCGCGGAAGCTGCTGACCGCGAATATAACGCACGGGCGACGATAGATGCCTTGAAGGCGCTGGTGCGGGCACAGTCGGAGTTGCCGGGCCGCAAGGTTGTTTTGTACTTCAATCCTGGCCTCTTGATAACGGAGGCAGTAAAGGAGCAATACGCGAATTTGGTCAGTGCGGCAAACCGCGCGAACATCAGCTTCTATACGGTCGATCCCCAAGGCCTGATAGCACTGAGCGATCAGAGTGGTTCGACCCGAAACAGCTCACCTACTTTTAGCCAGGAAGACCAAGGTCGCGACATGTTGAGTGATGCGACCGGAGCAATTCGCGCCAAGCAGATGAGCGAAGGTGTGGGCGGCGGAAACAACGAGGTTACGACGCAAGAAGCCCGCGCGACCGAAAGCGCAGAATCGGCACTGCGCGCGAATCCCTTGCTATGGCTTCGCGATCTGGCGCGGCAAACTGGTGGCGCAACCATCGCCGATACCAATGATTATAGGGCGCCACTTCGGGTTGCGATGGATGAGGTGAAGACTTACTACGAGGCTTCCTATATTCCCCACATTGATGTCTATGATGGTAAATTCCGGAAAATCTCCGTTCGTGTGGATCGACCCGATGTCATGGTCCACACCCGGAGCGGCTACTTCGCATTACCACAACTCAGGAGCGGAGAGCAGTTGTACGCCTACGAGATGCCCCTCTTGAATGCATTGAACGCTGCCGAAGGTCCGCACGACATCCCATTCGACGCCGCCGCGGAGCGATTTAACGATCATGCAGCGAAGGTCGAATACATGGTGACCGTGGAAACCCCTGAAAAGGAGTTGACTTTCGCTCCGCAGCCGGACCAAAAAACCGCTGCTCTGAATGCAACCTTGCTTGCCGTCATCAGGAATTCAAGCGGTGAGATTGTGGAGAAGTTTAGTAAAGAGTTTCCCGTCCAGGTGACGCTTGATAAAGTGGACGCCTACAAGGCAGGGAATCTAGTGCAAACGTTTCGAACCGAATTAGCTCCCGGGGGGTACACGCTGGAAGCGGCCGTCATGGATCGTAATAGCAACAAGCTGAGCGTGAGGAAGGGCCCAATCACAGTCCCGCGGCCCTCGACGAAGCTCTCGTTGAGTGACGTGGTCGTGGTGCGACAGACCTATGCGCTCAAGGACAACGCGATATTGAATGCTTTTTATTTTCCAGGTGGTGAGGTCATCCCCACCCTGTCGGACACCCTCAAGGGCGGTCCGGGAAATATCCTTCCGTTCTACTTTGCTGTTTACCCCGACCGCTCGATTAAAGATGCGCCCACGCTGACCATGTCCTTCTATAAGGAAGGGCAGTATTTGGGTGCTGCTGAGGCCCCGTTGCCAGAGGTGCAGTCGGATGGCCGTATTCCATACATTGCGAATTTGCCCGCTGACAAGTTCACGCCTGGCAAGTATGAGATTCGCATCGGCGTGACGCAGGGGAGATCCAAGGTGGAAGAAAACGTGGACTTTGCGATCGACTAACGAACCTGAAGTAACCACGTCATATGCGGCCCGGGGAAAGCGCGAGCCGGCTCGGGGTGAAGACAAAAGGGTACAATAATCAGGTGTTCTGGCGGTTGATTTTGGTGTGCGTGCTCGGGGCAGGTCTTGCGGCCGCGGAAAGCGAGCCTGGCCAGGAGACCCTTCGCCGCGCCGTCGAGTTGCACCAGTCAGGGCATTACTCAGAGGCAATCGGCGAGTATCGGACTTATCTGAGGGCTCATCCCGAGGCGGCTGAGGTCCGTTCGAACTTGGGCGCGGCTTTGGCTCACGAAGGCCGCTATGGCGAAGCCATTCAGGAATACACGCTGGCGCTCAAGGCACAACCTGCCAACGTCAGTATTCGTTTCAACCTGGGGCTCGCGTACTACAAGACCGGCGACATCACGCGCGCGGTTAAGGAATTCGAGGCCGTATACGCAGCCCTGCCGGCCGATGATTCCAATCGGCAACGGCTTATTCTGCTTTTGTCAGAATGCTACTTGCGCCAGGGCGAGGAGGCACGCGTGGTGGCCTTGCTGAACCCAGTGGCCGATAGAGGGCAAGAGGATCCCGCTGCCGATTATTTGCTGGGCACGGCATTGCTGCACCAAGGGCAGGACGAACGCGGCGCCATGCTGATCGAACGACTGCTGCGCCACGGCGACACGGCCGAAGTACACATGCTGATGGCGTACACGCGCATGAAGGCAAACGACAGCAAAGGCGCGTTGGGGGAGATAGATCGCGCACTCGCACTGAACCCAAATCTGGCAGAGGCATATTGCTTGCGAGGGAGGTTGGAATTCATTGTTTCCGATATGGACGGTGCTGAGAAAGCCTTCCGCAAGGCCCTGGAGTTAGCCCCGAACTCCTTCGACGCGTTGTTTTTCCTCGGAACTCTTCTTCGCGAGCAAGGTCGATTGCCCGAGGCACACACCCAGTTGCAGAGAGCGGTCGAGTTGCGGCCGAAGGAAATCGGGGCGCGCTACCAGTTTGCCTTGGAATATTCAAGTGAGGGAGATGACAAGCGCGCTGCAGAGCTGCTCGAATCGCTAATCAAGAGTGTTCCGGACTATACGGAAGCGCATCGCAGCCTATCGACCATTTATTTTCGACTGGGTAGGGCCGCAGAAGGCCGCGAAGAGAGAAAAATTGCGGAGACTCTGGACGCACAAATTCAGGCGCAGGACCAGCAGCGGGGACGGAGTCTGAAGAAGTGAAGCGATCGATCAGCGTCCTATTGCTCGTTGCCACGGGCGCGCTGGCCCAAACAGGCCCTCCACAAACACAACCTTCCCCAACCCCGCCCCAGGGATTTGACGAGCTTAGCCGAGAAGCGCAAAAGACCTACGAGGCAGGCAACACCGAGCGGGCCGAACAGCTTTTCACACGTGCGGTCCGTCTGCGCCCGGGATGGGCCGAAGGGTGGTGGGCCATCGGTATGATCGCCTACCAACGCGATCACTACCCGCAGTGCCGCGACGCGCTGACGCGTATGGTCGAGCTCGACAAATCGGCTGCGCCCGGTTTTGCGCTCCTCGGGTTGTGCGAGTTCCGCACTCAGCAATACGACAAAGCGTTAGGGCACCTCAAAAAGGCCCACATGTTGGTCCCGGCGTCGGAATCCGGCGGGCCCTTGCTGGATATGGCGGACTACCACCTTGCGCTGCTCCTAACCCGGCAAGGGGCCTTCGAAGTGGCACAGGAAGTGATGCTCCGGGTCGCGCTGAAGGAGCGGAATAACTCTGAGATGGCATTTGCAGCGGGTCTGGCATCACTGCGAATGCCGATCTTGCCGCCTGAGGTTCCGGACAATCAAAAAGAGGTTGTCGCTATGGCGGGGAAGGCTTTCTGGGACCTCATAACTCAGTCACCAGAACAAGCGGAAGCGGGCTTTCACGCACTGATCTCGAAGTACCCTGACTTCCCTAAGGTCCATTACCTTTATGGCACGTACCTGGCCTCCCATCATCCGGAACAGTGTGCGCCTGAATTTTTAGAAGAGCTGCGCGTCAGTCCCGACAGCGTGCCGGCCCGGGTTCAATTGGCATTGCGCTATATCGTAGAGAAAAAACTGGACCAGGCGCTTAAATTTGCGCGTGAGGCGGTGGCCTTAAGTCCCGACTCTGTAGGGTCACAGTTGGCACTTGCCGAGGTGCTCCGGGCACAGGGCGACGACGAACATGCATTAGCCGGATATCTGGTTGCCAAGCGGTTGGATCCCACAAGCCCCAAAATCCGGTTGTACTTGGTCAATGCCTACCGGGCTCTAGGGCGTGTGGAAGACATGCGCCGGGAGGAAGCGGATTATGCCCGGCTCAAAACCGCGCAGCCGAACTGGCCATAACGTGGAATCCATGACTGGACGCTCTGAGCGGCAATGCCCGCAAATCTACCAATTAGCGGAACTCCCAAATCGATAGCCGCGTATTTAGTTGAAGGAGATTTTGACGACAGTGACGATGGGTATCGGCCATGAGCGTCTTGGCCGCGCACTGTATACTAGGGGACTTTGCTTATGCCGACGGCCGGGAACGTGGTCAAAGAACCGAAACAGCGGGTCACCCTGAAGTTCCTTGCAGAATACCTGGGGCTTTCTCCCAGCACCGTTTCTATTGTTCTCACCAATTCGCCGCTTGCGAGCACGATTGCCGAACCAACCAAAGCTCGAATCTGGGAAGCGGTGGAGAAGTTTCAGTACCGGCCGAATGTGTTTGCCCGGTATCTGCAGGCAAAGCGCACCTTTAGCATTGCGGTCCTAGTTCCTGAGGTGGGCGACGAATTCTCTTCGATGCTCATCAGCGGAATTGAGTCGAAGTTGGCGGAGGCGAAATTTAACTATTTTGTCGAGAGCCACCGGTTCGCTCCAGAACAGATTGAGAACTCCCCGGACACGCTTCTGGATCGTCAGGTCGAGGGAATGATTTTTATTAATACGCCTCTCAAGAAACGAATTCCTGTTCCGGTGGTCGCGATATCGGATATCACCAACGCTCCCGGAGTCAAACGGATCGTTATCGACAACGATGAAGCTGCGCGCGTTGGTCTAGAGCACCTTAAGAGCTTGGGGCACAGCCGCATAGCATTTTTCAAGGGGCCCGAACGCAACGGAGATACGGAAGCCCGGTGGGCCGCTATCCTGAAGGCAGCCGAGCAAATGCAGATCGAGGTTAGGCCGGAACTCACCGCTACAATGGGCACCTATTTTTCGACGAGCCAGATCTCCATGATGCAACACGGGTACCAAGCCGCCGTCAAGCTCGCCCAGCAGGGTCGAGATTTTACCGCCATTGTGGCATTTAATGACAAGTGCGCGATTGGTGCCATCCGCGCAATTCAGGACCAAGGCCTTAACGTTCCGAGAGATATCTCCGTGATTGGAGTGGACGACCTGCCGCTCTCAGCCTTCCTTTCTCCCCGCCTGACCACCATCCGGCAGCCGCTCATGGAAATGGGTTCCACGGCCGCGTCTACTTTGCTGGACCTGATACAGGGACGAGAGGTACCAGAAGAGATCGTCGTGCAGCCGCAACTTGTAGTCAGGGAATCAACCAGTAGCGCCCGAAACGTTCGAGCACGATCAGCCTAAACAGGGAATTCGCGTTATATCCGCCAAAGTATCCCAATTATTAACCTGTCATTAACCTTCTACAGATCCGCTCAGTCCGGCCGGCGCGGCCAGTTACCCAGTCCAGAAGGAGTGCCCCCGCCGCGCCTTAAGAAGTACTAGCGCTCAAGATTTTGCAAAAAAAATGCTTGACAATCAATGTTTGCTGATGAGAGAGTCTCAAACGCTTTAGACGAGCGTTTTTCTGTGTGCGGTCTTGTATTTTTCGTCGGAGTGAACCGACGAAAGGATGCAGGAAAAACGGGAGGTAGGCAGATGGGGCGAGTTTTCTCAGCGTAGTGGTGCCACTCCCGCCTTCTTGTTGGTCTCGGTAATCCATTTAAGTTGTTCTGCGCTTCGATAGCTAGAAGGCTGCGGCATGCTGAGCCTGCCTGGAAAGAGCGGTTGTGAGTCATGGTAAGCGTTTACTGACCGATTCAAACTGACGCCAAAGTCAGGAGTGCACCCGAAAGAGAGGCTGAGAATCACAATGAACAACACCAATGCGCGTAAATTCGTCGGAGCTTCGGTTCTGGCAATGTTTGCGATTCTAGCTGTCCTAGGTCTGACGGCGAATGCGCAGCAGACCACAGCCACGCTGAGTGGAACCGTAAACGATGCGTCGGGAGCGGTTGTTCCCGGCGCGGGCGTGAGCCTCAAGAACGAGGCCAGCGGCGACCTGCGGCGCACGGTCAGTAACGGAGACGGTTACTTCACCTTCGGGGCAGTTCCGCCAGGAAGTTACACAGTGGCGGTAGAGATGAAGGGCTTTAACACCTGGGAGGCGAAGTCCGTCGTTCTAAACTCAGGCGACTCCCGCGCCGTAACAAATATCCGGCTTAAGCCCGGCGCCACCAACGAAGTCGTCACGGTTGAGGCGAGCAGCACTCCGATAACCCCCATCGACTCCGGCGAAAAATCGGTGCTGATTACGCAAAAGGTGATCCAGAACGTTGCCATTGTCGGCCAGAACGCCGCGGAGTTCTTGAAGATCATGCCCGGCATGGCAATGACCGGTGGTACCCTGAATCAGGCTTCCTACGCAGCCGCGGATGAACGCACCGGCAACGGCCCAGTTGGGGACTTCTCGGCAAACGGAACCCGCACCGCGGCTCTGGATATCACTTCTGACGGCGCTCATATCATTGACCCGGGCTGCAACTGCGGTCAGGCCATGAACACGAATGCTGATATGACCTCGGAACTAAAGGTGATGACGTCCAATTTTGGCGCCGATGAGGCCAAGGGCCCGGTCGTCGTCAGTGCAATTGGCAAGTCGGGCGGCCAGCAATACCACGGCGAAGCCTACGTTTATTCACGTTACTATTCGTTGAATGCTAACGATTGGCTCTACAACAACAAGGGCGTCTACCCCAGTGGCCAGCAGATCCTACCCAGGCCGGAAACGAAATACCTGTATCCTGGCTTCCAGATTGGTGGCCCGGTAATCATTCCGCACACCGACTTCAATCGCAACCGCGATAAGCTGTTTTTCTTCTTCGGAACCGAGTACTACAAGCAGAACGTGGACAACGGTGTCTATGAGGCTGTAGTTCCGACGCTGGCGATGCGGCAGGGCAACTTCGGCCAGACGCTCAACGGTAACCCGTATGTTAGCTATCTGAACGGGAGCGGGGTTACCAGCGTGCCGAACGGCGGCGGTCCAAGCGCAAATTTGTTTACTAACGGGGTGATCAATTCCGCGAGCCTCATTGACCCGAACGGGCAGCGATTGATGAATACCTACCCGTTACCAAACCTCAACCCGAGTACTCCAGGATCACAGGGTTTCAACTACGTCAACGGTCAAACGCGCTTCTCGAATATGTTGCAGTTCCGGGGACGCGTCGACTACACCATCAGTGACTCCACAAAGCTATATGTCTCTTATAACCACCAAAATGACAACGCCGAAGAGAGCTTGGATACGCTGTGGACGGGAAACGCGCAGAGCTGGGCTTCACCCACCACTCCATATCCTACCCCGATCATCGAGTCAACTACGTCCGATGTTGTGACAGCAAATTTGACCAAGGTGTTCAGTCCTACACTTACCAATGAGTTGGTGTTCGCCTACACCTATCTGAACTTGCCGAACCAGTTTCAGGATCCAAGCAAGGTGGATCGTTCCGGCCTAGGACTTAACTATCAGCTGCTCTTCAATCATTCGAACCAAGGCAACCTGATCTTTCCCCAGATGACCGGCTGGGGTGATGGAATTTCGAACGTAATGAATGCCGGTTTTGAACTGAACGGCATTGTCTACGCGAAGAAAACTCTGCCCTCAGTGGCGGACAACGTCTACAAAGTTTGGGGAACCCACACCACCAAGTTCGGTTTCTATTGGGAGCGGGCGTGGAACTCACAACCGGGCAACAGTGCGGTTAACGGCACCGCGGCCTTTGCGAACTGGGCGGCGAACAGCAGCGGCAATGCCTATGCAGATATGCTGGTCGGCCAGACTGCACAGTATTCGGAATGGAACTACGACGTAGTTCCCCAGTTCCGCTATATGGCGACAGAATTCTACGGCCAGGACTCCTGGAAGGTTTCTCGCCGACTGACCCTTGATTACGGTGTGCGCGTGTCGCACCTAGGCCCATGGGTCGATACGACCGGCTTTGGCTTTGCGGCCTGGTATCCCAACCAGTACGCCAGTGGCAAGGGCGCGACCGTTAACGGGATAACCTTCCCCGGTATTGAATGGCACGCGCAGAACCCCACTACCGCACTCTCGGGTTCGAGAAGCCGGACCTTCTTCTACAATCCGCGCGTTGGTTTTGCATGGGACCTCTTTGGAGAAGGTCGGACGGTGCTGCGTGGCGGCTACGGTATGTATCACTACCATGACGAGCAGAACGTGCAGAATCCAGCGTACGGTGTAGTCCGCGGCTCCTTTGCCTCCCCGACGTTGAATAATCCGACTCTGGCGTCGCTTTCGCCGTCCCTGGCGTCCTTGGCTACTCCAAGTTCCATTACCGCTTTGGATCCGACTGACACCCAGGAACCCAGGACGCAGAGCTATAGCTTGACGGTGGCCCAGCGATTACCGTGGAAGAGTGTACTGGAAGTGGCATACGTCGGCAGCAAGTCCGACTATCTCAGCAATTACAACAACAACTTTGATCAAATTAACGACATCAATGTAGGCACCCTATTCAACGACTATGGCTGGATGCCCAACTGTTTTGCCCAGGGGACAACTCCTTGCGGCGTCACGGGTTCGAACACAAGTTATAACTCTACAGGACCTGGGAGTATCCAGACCGCACGCCCACTTTGGACCGGTGCATGCGTCAACGTGCTTTCGAGTGCCGGTCAGCCCGCCCCTAATTGCCTGGGAACCCTGAAGATTATTGACCACAAGATGTATTCCAACTACAACAGCGCGCAAATATCATGGAACAAGCAGGCTGGCCGCTTCTCGTTCATGGCGAACTATACGTTCTCAAAGGCGCTCGGTATTCGCGGCGAGAATGGCTCTGCAACCGGCGATCCCCTCAACTTGGCCTCTAATTACGGGACGCTTCCAAACAATCGCACCCATATTTTTAATCTCGCCTATGTGTATCAACTGCCGGATTTCCAGGGCGGCAACAAGTTCACGAGAGGCGCTGTGAACGGTTGGCAAGTCTCTGGCATCGCACAGTATCAGACCGGAGTGGATATACAGGCACAAATTTCGTCTAACTTTAACTACACAGCCTATATCCCGGCTGGCACGACCTTCATGGGTCAGACGCTTCAGAACCCGGTACAGGCAAGCGACCAGAACATTCTCGGCACGCCAGACATCACTTTGATGCCTAGGGTGACATGCGATCCGCGAGGTGGTCTACACTCGGGCCAGTACATCAATGGAAACTGCTTCGCTCCGTTCGCCACGCCCGGCCAGCAGGGCAGTTATATCTTCCCGACTTTGACAGGACCCGGGTTCTTCAACACCGACCTCTCCGTATTCAAGAACTTCACCATCGGAAAATCCGAGAACAAGAAACTCCAGTTCCGCTTCTCGGGCTACAATTTTCTCAACCACCCGAATCGCACATTCATCGCCGGCGATCCGGGTTTGCAGCTTAACTTTAGTCCCGCTGGTCAGCTCCTCGAGAACGGAAATACCCAGTTTGGCTATGCAGACAACAAAACTGGCCATCGCATAGTACAAGGCGTGGTCAAGTTCATGTGGTAGCAATGCAAATCCATTGAATGGCACTCTGGGCGGCCTGTGTGCCGCCTAGATTTGCTTTTCGAGCCAGCGTTTTGAAAGGACTCCAGGCCACCGTCATCGTGGTACTTGGCGATCAAGGCGGGCGGCAGTTCGCTCTCACGGCGAAGAGGCACCGGGGCCTCCAGCAGCGAATAGAGATGACGTCTGCGCTGACATCGAAGTCTAACCTGACTCCACCACGCTACCGGTCGAGGCTTGGCACCGGGTAGACAAGGGTGGACTTCGAATCGATCGAAAGCTTCGAAACGGGAGCCCTGGAGAGGCCGCCGTCGGTGGCGCCGAGCAGGCGGGCGGAGGTTCCCACTCTGGACGGGGTAAATGTTACCCGTGAGGTAGGACTTCGTGTTTGGGGACCACCAGGAGAGGCGCCGGTTGCCGAGAAGGAGATGCTCTACTTGAGAAAAAGGTCGCGTATCTCAGTGAGCCGACGATTGGATGCGGGAGATTAGCTCTCTTCCGGACCTCTTGTGTCCTCCCACAGAATAGAGTTTGAAGCACCGTCGCATCCGCGTACGAAAAAAGGGTGTTCTCCGAAGCCCGCGCTAGACTTCATGCCGTGGGACGCGCTTGCCGATCCGCGCCGACGAGACGGTGATTTACACCTCGCAACTGAAATACTGCACGGTGGTTCTCCTAGAGCAGCAATTAAAGTAAAGTTCGCCCCCCAACGATGCAGCCCCAGCGCCTTGGCGAATGTGCCCGCATGGCCGAACGATGGTGCCAGAGTGCGCTTCTTCGCGCCTGAGGGATTTACTTCTTCTGTCGTCCGGCGCGAAGTTTTTCGAGCACTGCCGTGGTCTGGTCATCGGCCGGGTTCAGACGGTGGGCCCGCTCCAAAACGGGCAGCGCTTGATCGTCTTCCCCTAACATGTAAAGCGTCGCACCCAATAGGACCACGGATCCATAGAAGTCGGGACGCATGGCTACCGCCTTCTCGAGCGGCGCGCGTGCGTCTCGATATCGCCGCAAGCGGAAATAACTGAGTCCCAGATTGTGCCAAGCCTCGAATGAGTTTGGATCGAGCGCGACCGCACGCGTCAGGGGATCCAGTGCCTCGGCGAATGCGCCCGCATCGCCGAATAGTTGTCCAAGCAGAGTGAGCTTCTCCGGATCGTTGGGATCAAAGACGCGGTGACAAACCTCACGCGCAGTCTCGGGCGGCTTGGTTCGCAGGGCATCGCTGCAGTCGCGGGCTTCCTTTTCCGTGTTCTTGTGTTCATCCAGGAACCGGCGGTAGAGATCGTATTCGCGATCCGCTTCCTTATCGCGTCCGGCGGTCGAGTAGGCCCTAGCCAGCCGGTAATGAACGCGATAGTCGCGCGGCAAAAGCGTGGCTGCGCGCTCCAGCGACTTGGTTCCCTGGGCCACGTCGCCCGAGGAAAGGTACGCCACCCCCAAATAGAAAGCAGTGTCTGGAAGCGGAGGATTCTCAGCCACCGAAGCCAGCCGTTTGATGGCAGAAGCGTAATCGTTGGATAGAAGGTCGAGTCTCCCGAGATAGTAGGTGACGTAAGGCGATCCGCCGGCTAGCTTCTCGACCTGCTCGAACTGGCGGCGCGCTTCATCATTGCGGCCGAGTGACAGCAGGCTGACCGCGAACTCAAAGTGTGGACGCGGATCAGCGGGATTTTGCTTAATCGCCTCTTCGAATTCGCCCGCCGCCGCCTCGAACAGCCGATCCTGCATGAGCTGCGTGCCGCGGCTGAGATGGGCCTCGATCTTGGGCTTCTGATCTTCGGCCCAGGACATCGCTACTGCGATCACCAGAAAGGTTGCCAGGATTCGTATCACCGGCGGAATCTCTCCTTCGCGACGATTCCTGTACCCTCCTTAATCGTGACCAACTGGTCGGCACCGAGGCCCTTTACCGCCTCGCGGATGCCGCTCGGCCAGGCGATCTCCAGATCCGCGGTAGTGGCCGTTCCCAACCCGAAATGCAAGCGCCGATCTCCGCAGGAGAGATATCCGGATGACGCCAGTACGGCCTGGGCTTGGCGCCGCTCGCCGTATAGAGCTGTGACCAAGGCGCCGATGGCACTACGATTCGACCGCGTACCAACCAGCTTTACCTTAAGCCAGTGCCCGGCACCGCTGACATCGTTCCGCAACAGGGAAGGTGGTTCATTGATGTTCATAATGAGGATGTCGAGGTCGCCATCGTTGTCGAAGTCACCGAAAGCCACGCCGCGGCTGGCGTGCGCTTCAGCGATCGCCGGACCCCCCGCATCGAGCAGCTCTTCGAAACGGCCACCACCCAAGTTGCGGAAGAGCACCCGCGGTGTCTTGTGGGGGAACTCTGGATGCCTGCGCTCCACCTCGGGGAAGGTGCTCCCAGTTACCCAAAATAGGTCTGGAAGGCCGTCATTGTCGAAGTCGGCGATGCCATTGCCCCAACTGACGTAGCGGGTTTCAACGCCCAAGCCAGAGCGTAGCGTGACGTCTTCAAAATTGAGGTGGCCTTGATTGCGGTACAGGGCGGCCGTATCTTCCGCGAAATGAGTCTTTAGCACATCCGGCCGTCCGTCCGTGTCAAAATCGCCGATAGCGACACCCATGCCGGCCTGTTCTCGGCCGTCTTCGTTCACCGCAAGCCCCGATTGCAGGCCCTGCTCTATGAAAGTGGCGCCTCCGCGGTTGCAGAAAAGCAAGCTGGGAGTCGAGTCGCAGGCGACATAGATTTCCTGCCAGCCGTCGCTGTCCAGATCCGCAGCCACTGCGGTTAGCCCGAACGCCGGCGGTGCTGCGCCGATACCAGAACGCTCGGTGACATCGGTGAAGGTACCGTCTCCG
>Ga0123355_10008692_pt1 | contig 15355 bp, 15 predicted proteins | sample TergutEmb28metaG_3_FD_89872 | JGI IMG/M metagenome (GOLD analysis project Ga0123355, IMG submission 89872) | Embiratermes neotenicus P1 segment gut microbial communities from Petit-Saut dam, French Guiana - Emb289 P1 | ecosystem: Host-associated > Arthropoda: Insects > Digestive system > Gut ... | reverse complement strand
TAGTACTCCATTCTCAAAATAAGCTTACAAATTTTGCGGCATCTTTGTTCCGTCTGACTTCGTTAAAAAACCTTGAAAGACCAGTGGTATTCCCGCAGTTTTTTGCCTTGCCAGACGAAAAAATCTACCACAATCTTTGCAAACTTATTTCAAGAATGAAGTACTAGGCAGCAAAAGCCGCTGCCCAAGCTGCCGGGAGCTTGGCTCCCGGCAGCTTGTATAATCAATTCTTTAATTTTGATTTACGCCTCTGGCGGAGTAACAAGTACAACGAGCATTTGTGTGCAAGTAATGCCAGTATTAACGGCAGATTTCTTAGTGTTTGGACCGCAATGGTATGAATCACCGGCATAAAGCGTTGTTTTTATTTCATTTTCAGTGCCCAGTTCTGATTCAATGTACATCTGTCCTTCAACGACGTAATAGATAGATTCTTTAGGGTTGGAGCTGTAATCCAGACCGCCGCCCGGGAGGAAATGGCTCAGACCCATAATGATATTGCCGGAATTGACATCATCAGCATTATGCAGACGTGTTGTGCGGACATCAAAATGCCCTGGAGCCTCATAGGTAACGGCTTCTTCTTTTCTGGTGATTTTATAGCTCATTTTATAACCATCCTTTATAAAAATTAATGAACACATTCTAGCACTGCCCGATTCAAAATTCAAGTGCGAAAGTGGGCATCCGCACAATGAGCGGAAATCCGCCCGGCAAAATCGATGGGAGTTCGACTCCCGTCAGCTTATGCAACAAAACACAGTTGACAACAACCTCTAGGCGTGTCAAACTGTCTTTAGACCGACGAGAGCCAAACTTCATCGCCCACCTTGCAGACTAAATAGGAGTTAAGAGCGTATGGGTAAAATAAAAAAACATGCACCCATCATAATAGTTATGATAGTGATGCTTGGTGCAGTGTTCAGTGTCGTATTGCTTATGGATGAAGCAGAGCAACCAGAGATAAGCGGAAATGGTAGGTCTTATGACGAACATTCGGTGCAGGAGCCTGAGTCGTTTATAGAAGCGCCTGAAAGCGTGGCAGATGCGTCTCGTGTCGCGGCAGAAGAAACCGATATACTGCGGGCAGAAACCGAAGAAATATCATACACGGAAATGTCTGTTGAAGAGGTGTGGGACGCTTTCGATGAATGGGTTGCGGTGATAATGAGCGAAAGCAGCCCAAGCAACCAAGAAGACTTGCGTGCGCAGTTAGAAGAAAGAGGACATGCAAGTTTATGGAACAATGTAGACCTCGAAAAAGAGCTTATATTTGTCACTGATACAAACTTAATAGCCGGAAACTTGTTGCGCACACAAAGAGGAAGCGATACGCTGGAAATAAGATTCCTTAACTTTGCATCTACAGAGGCAGCGTCAAAAACACTATATGTGTTTGCATTTGCAGCGTCGGGGTGGCATGAAATCGTGAGAAGGATTGAAATTGTGGACGATGAGCCAGTAGTCATTACAGGTTTATCCGATATGAGGTTATACTATATCGAAGCCAGGGGTTTTAAAGCATATGCCCCGGAGATATTGCTGATTAGAGGGAATCATTGGAGTGACGACCCAATAGTTAATTATTACACAATGGATTCTCAGTCAACGTGCTGAAATGAAACAATCACTGCAACAGAGGGTAGCGGCTAACCATCCATGGTGCCCTGCCCTCTACACGCGCTTATTTGCATTTGCCAATCACTAAGATTCGAGCAGCTTTTCAAAATCCTTTGGATAATTCACATTGACGATGAGATTTTCATCCCATAAATCCCCAAGCTCACAAGGGTCAGCAAACCGAGTCGAAACATCTGTCAGCAGCACGGTCATTCTGTATTCGCCCACAGAAATCAGGCTTTCGCAGTGCGCTAACACCGACTTCCGATAATAACCAAATAAAGGCTCAAGCTTGCCGTCAGGCAGCCTGATGGCACAAGCATCACTTTTGCCGCAGAGCTCAATCAAATGCTTTGCGGCTATTGGATTTGCATAAGGAAGATCTGCCGCAGCAAGGAAAACCCCATCATCCGGAAGTGTCGTTAAAGCGGCGTGCAAACCGGACATAGGCCCCGCACCGGGGATGATGTCAACAATCCTTTGCACATCGATTCCGGGATACTTATCAGCATCAGCCACGCTGAGATAAACATGCTCGAAAGACTGCTTGAACCGGGATACTGCTGATTCAAGCAAAGTTTTGCCATCTAGTGAAAGTTCAAGCTTATCTCGACCCATTCTACGACTTTTGCCGCCTGCAAGAACCACTACAGTGCTCATATATGCCCTCCAAAATCAACAAACCCTTTGTCAGAAATCAAACAAGGCTCCGTCAATTATATCCTATATGATGATTGCGTAGCAATAAGTATATCATACACTTTACGAAATGCGAAAACTTATGTTAGAATGCTCAAATGAAAATTGAAAATAACCGCATCGAAATAATTGACGCACTGCGCGGGCTATCAGTGGTGCTCATGGTAGCGCATCACTTGCTGTATAACATGGCGGCGTTTCTTGGCGCACCCTGGTGGGTATTTAGAAACCCGGTGTTTGACATACTGCAGCCATTTTTCGCAGGTCTGTTTATCCTGCTCTCGGGCGTATCATCGAGATTCTCGCGCAGCAACATTAAACGTGGCCTGATTGCCCTTGTACTTTCGGCAGGCATAACACTAGTAACAGTGCTTATGAATATGCCAATATGGTGGGGCGTTTTACACCTGCTTGGTTTCAGTATGCTCTTTTTTGGCATAATGCAAAAGCTAATGGACATGATCCCAAAAGTTGCAGCGCCCATAATTTTTACAACACTCATAATCGCCGGGACAATAGTGACAGCAAATACAACGATAGTTTGCCCGCATCCATGGATGCGCCATGTGATATCGGTTCTGGGCTGGAGACAAACGGGCTTTGTCAGCTACGACTATTTCCCGATAATACCTTGGCTATTTGTATTTTTGCTCGGAACTTGGGTTGGAATATATATCCGCGACAGAAAACTACCCGACTGGTTTTATGAATACAGAGTTCCAATATTTCCAAAAGTCGGCAGAAAAGCGCTGCTTATATATATCGTGCATCAACCGATCTTATATGGGCTGGTTATGGGCATCCGGTATGTGTTTATTTCTTCATAAAAACCCGTTTAGCCGCGAGACCTCTGATTACAAGCAAAAATAGACAAAAACAGACAAAAACTTTACTACAGTGAAGTGCAAAATTAATATTGCGGGAATAACAGTGCCGTGATAGAATGCCTAGGTATAAAAAGAATAATCAGGGGAGGCAGAAATGACTGAAATTGCAGTGCTGGGATATGGTGTAGTCGGCTCAGGAACAGTTGAAGTGCTTGACAACAATAGTGCAAAAGTTGCCAGAAACGCAGGCCAAAATATACGAGTAAAATATATTCTGGATGTCAGAGACTTTCCCGGCAGCCCATACAAAAATCTATTTACTGACTCCTTTGAAACAATAGTCAACGACCCGGACATCTCTGTGGTTGTAGAGGCCATCGGAGGAGTGAACGCAGCGCTTGAATATACAGAACGTTGTCTGGATGCCGGAAAAAATGTAGTTACGTCAAATAAAGAGCTTGTGGCATCGCACGGATACAGGCTGCTCAAACTCGCAAGGGAAAGAGGCGTCAACTACCTGTTTGAAGCAAGTGTTGGCGGCGGTATACCCATAATGAGGCCGCTTGCACAGTGTATGTCGGCAAACAACATAAGCGAAGTATATGGAATATTAAACGGAACAACAAACTATATACTTACTGAGATGGAAAAAAAGGGGATTCCGTTTGCTGATGCGCTGTCAGACGCAATGGAGAAAGGCTATGCCGAAGCCGACCCAAGTGCTGATGTAGACGGGCATGATGCGTGTCGCAAGATTTGCATACTCTCATCACTTGCATTTGGAAAACATGTTTATCCGGACTCGGTTCAAACAGAGGGCATTTCAAATGTGACATCCGAAGACAAACGCTTTGCGCAAGCGCTGGGATACAAAATAAAGCTGCTTGGCAGAGCCCAAACAGTAGGAGCAAAATTATACGTCTATGTAGCCCCGCATCTTGTCAGCAAAGATATGCTACTCTCGGGTGTAGACGGCGTGATGAATGGCGTTGTGGTTTGTGGAAATGCTGTTGGAGACGTGATTCTTTGCGGAGCGGGGGCAGGAAAATTGCCAACAGCCAGCGCAGTTGTTGCGGATGTTATTGATGCAGTAAAGCACCTGTATGCACGAAAGTGGATTAGTTGGGAAGACGGCGGCCCGGAAATTATTGCAGACATTGAAGATTTAGAGACAAAATGGTACATAAGAACCAGTGCTCCGCGCGAAAAAATCGAGAGCGAATTCGGGCAAGTTGAATTTGCAGGTGAAATAGACAACACAACAGCGTTTATAACAACCGTCAAAAGCGGCAAAAATATAAAAGATATTTTAGGACGCGGAGTCACGGCACTTACGATATTCCGAGTTCTGGGAGATTACTAGAATGGCACTTATAGTACAAAAATTCGGAGGCAGCTCCGTTGCGGATGCAGAAAAAGTTGAACGCGTTGCATGGCGGATTGCCGAAAAATACTCAGAAGGCAATGACATGGTTGTTGTACTTTCTGCGCAAGGGGACACAACAGACCATCTTATTGAAAAAGCTATAGAAATAAATCCTAATCCGTCAAAACGTGAAATGGATATGTTGCTGTCAACCGGTGAGCAGGTTTCAGTTGCGCTTATGGCAATGGCATTGGAAAAACTTGGGCTTCCGGTCGTATCGTTGACAGGCTGGCAGATCGGTATGCAGACAAACACTGACTATGGAAATGCCAGAATAAAGGCGCTCTCGGCCGAACGTATTAGGGCTGAGCTTGATAGGCGTCGCATCGTAATTGTAGCAGGCTTTCAAGGCCTAAACCGATATGACGACATCACAACATTAGGCCGCGGTGGGTCGGATACCACTGCGGTGGCACTTGCAGTTGAGCTCAATGCGGATCTGTGCCAGATATTCACAGATGTTGAAGGGGTATTCACTTGTGACCCGCGCAAAGTTCCCGGCGCTAAAAAGCTTGATGAAATAACATATGACGAAATGCTGGAGCTAGCTTCGCTTGGTGCACAAGTGCTGCACAACCGGTCGGTTGAGATGGCAAAACGATACAATGTCAAGATGGAAGTTTTGTCTAGCTATATCAGAAAACCTGGCACAATGGTTAAGGGGGTAACGAAAGTGGAACAGCAAAAAATAAGCGGTGTAGCCGTAGACACCAATGTCGCTCAAATTGCATTAATGGAACTGAACGACAAACCCGGAGTCGCATTTCGGGCATTTCAGGCGCTTTCAAGAGAAAAAATCAATGTAGATACTATTTTGCAATCTGTCGGTCGAAACAATACTAAAGATATTAGTTTTACAGTCACAAGAAGCGATGCGGATCGTGCGGTAGCAGCTTTGAAAGAAAAGCAAAGCTTGATAGGGTTTTCAGGCGTTAGCAAAAATGAGAAAATTGCGAAAGTGAGCATCGTGGGTGCGGGAATGATGTCCTCACCCGGAGTTGCATCACTGTTGTTTGAAGCGTTGTATGATGCGAAAGTAAATATTGAACTTATTTCGACAAGCGAGATTAAGATTTCGGTTATTGTCGACGAAAGCGAAGCGGAGCGTGCGGTTGCCGCAATACATGCAAGGTTTTTTGAAACTTAGCCCGTGGGTAGAGGCTTTGACTCTCGTAAGCCTAAGAGCGGCTAAGGCGTATCTGTCTTGCCGCTTTTTGATTTTAGGTATAGAATTAAAAAGAAACACGCACTTTATTTGATTATAATACTTTGGGGTGCAAAAAATGGATTTTTCAAAAGATGTTTTAAGGCATGACGAGCAAGCGATAATGCGGCTGAGAACCCTATATAGGCAATATGGGTACTCAGAGTTTCGCATGAGCCGATTCGAGGAATATGAGCTTTATGCTGACAACAAAGCATTTCTTTCATCGGGAGATATCGTGACCTTCACCGGTGCAAGTGGCAAGCTTATGGCGCTTCGACCCGACGTTACTTTGTCAATTGTAAAAAATACAAAGGATGATGGTACGCTCAAGAAAGTTTACTATAACGAAAATATATATAGACCTGATGGGTTTGAGTTTAAAGAGCAAATGCAAGTAGGGCTTGAATGTATCGGTGAGATAAACATAGAAATCATGGGCGAGGTTCTTTTGTTGGCGCAGCACAGCCTTGAAACGCTGGGGCAGCCATCGCGTCTGGACATATCTCACATGGGGTTTATCAGTGGGCTGCTCAACAACGAAGAGTTGACTGCAAACCAACAATTTGCGATTTTATCGCTGGTTGGTGAGCGAAATGTTCCTGAGCTAAACAGGTTATGTGATGAATATGGTATAAGCGCAGCGTTTGCGGAAAAGATTACAAAGCTAACCTCCTTGTACGGCGCGTATGAGGACGTTGCGGATCAGCTCAGGAGCATGAGCATAAATGATGCAACAGAAGCGGCACTGGACGAACTTGAAGCGCTAAGTGAGGTTTTGCGGAAAAAAGACTCATTGATGGAAATAAATCTCGACTTTTCTATTGTGACAGATTTGAGCTATTATAGCGGATTGATATTCCAAGGCTATATAGATGGCATTCCGACAAAAGTACTGTCGGGTGGACGATACGATAAGCTGATGCGCAAGTTTGGAAAGCGTTCCGGAGCGATTGGATTTGCGGTATATCTCGACCTGCTTGAAAGGCATAACCCGACAGATGATATGATAAACATAGCTTTGCCCAAAGGCAGGCTTGGCGACATTGCATATGCTATGTTTGAAAAGGCGGGCTATGGATGTCCTGCAATATATGAAGATAACCGAAAACTGGTATTCGAAAGTCCTGAAAACGGTGTGCGTTACTTCTGGGTCAAGCCGTCTGATGTTCCAATCTATGTCGAAAGAGGCGCTGCCGATATAGGCGTTGCAGGAAAAGACATTCTGCTTGAATATTTGCCTGATGTATATGAGCTGCTTGATTTGGGCATAGGAAAGTGCCGTATGTGTGTTGCGGCCGAAAAAGGTGTTACAATCGAAAGCGTTGACAGGACATTACGCGTGGCTACAAAGTTTCCAAATATTGCCCGAAACTATTTTGAAAAGCAAGGGCGTGATATCGATATCATTGGGCTAAACGGCTCGATTGAGCTTGCGCCGCTGTTGGGGCTATCAGATGTTATAGTTGATCTGGTTGAAACCGGCAAGACGCTTTTGGAAAATGACCTTGAGCCTACGGAAACGATAGTTGATATCAGTGCGCGGCTTATTTCTAATAAAGTCAGCTACAAGTTCAGCTACGATGCGATAACAAAACTATGTAAAAACATCGCCGAAGCGCTGTAAGAAAGGGATTGCCTCCGATGATTAAAATACAAAGCTACAACGATTATAAAACATCACGTGAAATAAAGCACCCTGCGAGCAGCGCAATGACCACCGCCGTTGCCGAAATAATCGCCGATGTGATTAAACGCGGGGACAAAGCCCTGCGCGATTGCACCGAGAAATTTGACGGATACAGACCCGAAAACTTTGAAATACCCAAAGAAACCATTGATGCAGCCTATAAAACCATAGACCCGGAATTTGTGCTTATAATGCAAAGAGCCGCAAAGAATATCGAAGAATACCACCGGCAGCAAATTCGGGAAGGCTTTGAAATAAGCCCACGCGAAGGTGTGATACTCGGGCAAAGAATAATCCCACTTGAGCGCGTCGGACTATATATACCCGGCGGCACGGCAGCATATCCCTCCTCCGTACTGATGAATGCCATACCCGCAAAATTGGCCGGAGTAAAAGAAATAATCATTGTAACACCAACCAAAACCGGTGAAGTTAATCCCGGAATCCTCGCTGCGGCAAAAATTGCCGGAGTAGATCGAATATTTGCGCTCGGAGGAGCGCAAGCTGTCGCAGCTTTGGCATACGGAACAGAATCAATTCCGCGTGTAGATAAAATAACAGGCCCCGGTAATGCATATGTTGCAGAAGCCAAGCGTCAGGTGTTTGGTATCGTTGGAATCGACATGATAGCAGGCCCAAGCGATATCCTCGTTATTGCCGATGAAAAAGCCGACCCGACTTTTGTCGCTGCCGATATGCTATCTCAATGCGAGCATGGAAACGATTCCCCGGCAGTTCTTGTCACAACAAGTGCAGACCTTGCAAAGGAAGTTAGCGCAAAATTGGAAGTGCAACTGGAAACCTTGCCGCGCAAAGACATGGCGAGAGAAGCCGTAGAAAATCACGGAAAAATAATAATAACCGAAACGCTGGAGCAAGCATTCGAAATATCCAACGAACTCGCCCCGGAGCATCTCGAAATATTTTTGGAAGAACCACTTAAATATCTTGACAAGGTGAAAAATGCAGGCTCGGTGTTTTTAGGAAAACATACCCCGGAAGCGCTTTGTGACTATTTTGCCGGGCCGAATCACACGCTACCGACCGATGGAACGGCGAGATTTTCAAGCCCACTCACGGTTGATGACTTTGTAAAAAAATCATCATACACATATTATTCGAAAGCAGCGCTTGACATAGCCGCAAAAGATGTCATACGCTTTGCGGAAGAAGAAGGACTGATGGCTCATGCCAGATCAGTTGCGCTAAGAACCGCGCAAAAATTAGAGGACAGAGTCTATGAGTAAATTCTTATCAAAACGACATGACGCGCTTTTGGCTTATGTTCCGGGCGAACAACCCGCCGACATGGAATATATCAAACTCAACACAAACGAATCACCATACCCGCCTCCACAGCGTGTTATAGATGCCGTCACGAAAGACGAGATAAAAAAGCTTCGCCTATACCCAAATCCGGATGGCATGTCGCTGATAAAAAAACTTGCAGAAGCATATAATGTAGAACCTGAGAACGTCATCATAGGCAATGGATCTGACGAACTTCTGGCATTTGCTTATCTTGCATTTTGTGATGATCAGCGCGGTGTAGCATTCCCTGATATAACATATGGATTTTATCCTGTCTATGCGAAGCTCTTCGAAATCCCTTTTGAGCAAATCCCGCTAAAAGATGATTTTTCTATTGACCCCAGCGCATATATGAATATCCGAAAAAACATTATTATAGCAAACCCAAATGCACCGACAGGAATAGCCCTGAGCCTTGACGAAATAGAGGAAATTGCCAAAAGCAATCCTGAATTTATAGTCCTAATCGATGAAGCCTATGTCGATTTTGGGGCAACATCAGCGATACCGCTGATGAAAAAATATGAAAACATCATTGTAATGCATACATACTCAAAATCTCGCTCAATGGCAGGTGCCAGAATGGCCTATGCAATCGCCCCTGCACCGTTGATTGAGGATTTGAATAAAATGAAATATTCATTTAATCCATACAATGTAAACAGACTGACGCAGAGAATGAGCGAAGCTGCGCTCTTAGAAGAGTCGTACTACACCGAAAAGCAAAATGAGATAGTCAAAACCAGAGCATTCACCGAGGCCGGATTAAAAAAACTAGGTTTTATCATGACAGACTCCAAAGCAAATTTTATATTTGCAAAATACCCGAACATAGGCGGATTTGAGTTTTACTCGGCGCTGAAAGAAAAAGGCATCCTGGTGCGTCAATGGAACAAGCCCAGAATAAAAGATTATCTGAGAATCACAATAGGAACAAAACAGCAAATGGAAGCGCTGATAAAAGCCATAACTGAAATCATACCGTAGGGAGGAAGCGAAATTATGCGAAAATCTGAAATGACAAGAAAAACAGCAGAAACCGACATAGTGCTATCCCTGAACTTAGACGGAACAGGGATAAATGCAATCAGCACCGGAATAGGCTTTCTCGACCACATGCTTGAACTATTCGCACGGCATGGGAAATTTGACCTCGAAATCAGGTGCAAAGGTGATACGCATGTAGACAATCACCATTCGATTGAGGACATAGGGATTTGCCTCGGAACGACATTTGCAAAGGCGCTCGGGGACGCACGCGGCATATATCGTTACAGTGACATCATTCTGCCTATGGATGAAGCTTTGATATTATGTGCAATTGATGTCTCAGGCAGAAGCCACCTCAGCCTTGATGTAACGCTCCCGGATCGCGCTGTCGGAGCAATGGATTCAGAGCTTTTTGAGGAGTTTATGCAAGCATTTGTCAGAAAAGCCGGAATAACAGTGCACATTAAAAAGCTCAACGGCAAAAATGCACATCACATCATAGAGGCCTGCTTTAAGGCACTTGCCCGCGCACTGAGAGCAGCAGTTAAAATTGATATAGAATTTAAAGACGAAATACCATCGACAAAAGGCACGATTATATAGGCTGTTGGGATTAGATCCATAAAAAGTGAAACCCAATCTTGTTAGGAGCAACATAAAATGACAATTTATCCGGCAATAGATATTTATGAAGGCAAAGCCGTCCGGCTCAAACGCGGCGACTATAAGCAAATGACTATTTACAATGAGGATCCGGTTGCAGTTGCCCAAAGTTTCAAAGATGCAGGTGCAACATCTTTGCATGTTGTAGATCTCGAAGGTGCAAAACTGGGCAATCCGGCAAATTTTGATGTGATAAAGAGAATTGCTCAGCAGACAGATCTAAACATTCAGCTTGGAGGTGGCATTCGTACCGAAGAGACTATAAAGCAATATCTGAGCATAGGTCTAAAGCGTGTTATCTTGGGAACAGCGGCAGTATCAATACCGGGATTTTTGCACAGCGTTGTTGAGAAATACGGAGAATCAATAGCCGTATCAGTAGATATGAAAGATGGATATGTTGCTGTAAAAGGCTGGACTGAAGTCTCGGATCTGGACGCGCTCTCATTTTGCAACACGATTGAGGAAATAGGTGTAAAAACCCTGATTTGTACCGATATTTCAAAAGATGGGTTGTTAGAAGGTACTAATATAACCTTGTATGAAACGCTGCGAAAAAAACTTAACATATACATTATTGCATCAGGCGGCGTAACAACACTTGATGAAATAAAAACCCTTTCAAAGCTGAGCGTAGACGGAGCAATACTCGGCAAAGCCCTGTATACGGGAAATATAAACCTTGCAGAAGCAATACAAGCAGCAAAAGGAGAACTGTGATGACAACAAAAAAGATTATCCCATGCCTTGATATCAAAGACGGAAAAGTAGTCAAAGGTGTAAAATTTCAAGATGTCAAAGAAGTCGCAAAACCCTCAGAGCTTGCAAAACTCTATAATGACAGCGGTGCCGACGAGCTTGTGTTCTATGATATTACAGCCTCAAATGAAGGTCGCAAGATATTTTCGAATATCCTCAAAGAAGTTACGGACAATATAACAATTCCCCTCACGGTGGGCGGTGGGATCAGTACGCTTGAAGATATCGCAGCAGTACTGGATTGCGGTGCATCAAAAGTCAGCATCACGACCGGAGCCTTAAAGAATCCGCAGCTAATCAGCGATGCGGCAAAAAAATACGGCAGCCAATGCATTGTGCTGGCGGTCGATGTAAAGCGTGTTGATGGAATTTTTAGAGTGTTTGCAAAAGGTGGTAGAGAAGACTCGGGGCTTGATATGGTCTCGTGGATAAAAAGAGGTGAGGATTTGGGTGCTGGAGAACTTGTGGTCAACAGCATCGACACGGACGGTGTTAAAGAGGGATTTGATTTGCCCATGCTTGAAGCAGCACGCAAGGCTGTGTCCATCCCTATAATAGCCTCAGGCGGAGCGGGTTGCATAGCTGATTTCGTTGAGCTATTCACAAAGCTGCCCGGAATCGAATCCGGACTCGCAGCCTCGGTTTTCCATTTTGATGAAGTCAAAATCCCGGAACTGAAACAAGCATTGCGAGAAAACGGGATTGCTGTAGATTATATGTAGGCATTAACTTTGTAGTAGATTAAAAGTTTTTGGGATAATGTGACACAACCCCATACCTGTAACCCCAAAATATATTACCGCTTACCGGCATCAATCAACCTGATGCCGGTTTTATATTGTCAGTACTTCTGCGTGCTGATATAATGCGGATGGTCTTGATCGTTGAAAGAGGCGGTGCTGATGTGAAGTTGAAAATTGAATTGACAGATGGCTCAAATGAAGACGAGGTAATTATTCGCTGCGGCCGAGTGGATAATACAGTCCAAAAACTTCAGGAGTACATTCTCAGTCTCTCTGCCCCTGCACTTACTTTTTACAAAGGCACTCAGGAATACTACCTACACTTTGACGAAATCCTCTTTTTCGAGACCGACAGCGAACAGGTTTTTGCGCACACCGAAAATGATGCATTCAAAGTTAAGCTAAAGCTATACGAACTTGAAGAACTGCTGCCCCGCACATTTGTCCGAGCAGCAAAAGGCACAATAGTCAATATACAGAAAATTTATGCGATAGACAGAAACCTAACCTCGTCAAGCCAGATAAAATTCTCTGACACCCACAAGCATATCTATGTATCCCGGCACTATTACAAATCCTTAAAAGAAAAAATGAACGAACGGAGTGTTTAAATATGGCAAGAAACAAAAGAAACGGATCATCAAAATGGGCATGGGGGGCATTTTGGCTTCTTATTCCCGCACTGGTATTGGCAAATCATTTTGGAGAGTTTGTAGAACTTGGCATATTCGGAATAATTACCGGAGCGCTCAGTGTCGCAATACTGATTTATTGCATTGCGACCTTATCACTCGCAACGCTTCCGCTTCCCATAGCAGGTCTATATTTAGTTTTCCAAGGTCCGCTTGATTTGCCTTTTATATCTTTTTGGACAGTAGTCTTTATAACAATACCACTGCTAATCGCACTACATATCTTGCTTCCGAACAGACTTACTACCGGCGGACATTGGGATAACGGGAATAAGCGAACAAGAGGCGAAGCATATGATTGTGACGCACAAATAGAAGAAGGCGATGACGAAAACAACGCTTATATTAGTGTGCAATTCGGTAGCGTAAGTCGGTATTTGCATTCCAATAATATGGAGTCGGCAACACTGAGCTGTAGCTTTGGCGCAATGGAGGTCTATTTTGATCAGGTTGAACTTTCCGAAAATGGTGCAGAGATATATGCAAATTGCAGATTTGGGGCAATAGAGATATATGTGCCCGCTCATTGGCGGGTTATAGATAAGCTGAGTGCCTCTTTTGGAAATGCCGAAGTTGATGATCGCCTCCTATCGGCAGAAGATGATGCACCTACCCTAACAGTAAAAGGTAATGTGGCATTTGGCAGCATTGAAGTTCTGAGACTAAGAGGCAGTGGATAAAAAGAAAGTATTATCAGAAAAGCATTCATCCCCCGGTTTAGAATCAGTCTAAACCGGGGGATGAAAATTAAACTACTAAAACTTTAAAGGAAGAGCGTGCTGTGTTAGTACGCCTTGCCGCCCCTCTTCTTTTTGATTGCCATGAAGATAATGATTGTTACTGCCAACGCAACTGCAAAAGCGATATAACCAACAACAAGGGTTCCGGTCAATCCAAAGAACAAGAAACCAACAGCTGTCAGAATCGCAGCAAGAATTGCATAAGGCAGTTGTGATTCGAAGTGCGAAATGACTTTACAACTTGTGCCCGCTGAGGACAAAACAGTGGTGTCGGAAATCGGAGAAGAGTGGTCGCCAAACACAGCGCCTGAAAGAACAGCGGCCATTGCTGGCAGTAGCATATCCAAATTTCCAAGCGCAGATACGACTGCACCCGCTATCGGGAGAACGATAGCGAAAGTTCCCCAGGATGTGCCTATAGCAAACGCCAGAAGCGCTGCGCTTATAAACATGATGAAAGGGATGAAGTAGTATGAAATTCCAGCAGCATAGAGTATGTCTGAAACAAAATAACCAACTTCGAGATATCCGATAAGAGATGACAAAGTCCAGGAGAGTATCAAGATAGTGACTGGGGTCACCATGGACTTAAGACCTGCAAGTATGGACTTCCAATATTGCTGTTTGGTAACCTCACCTTTTTTCACATGCCTCGCGGCAACATACATAGACGACACGATAGCCGCGATACCACCCATAAGCAGAGACATGGATAAGCTCATTCCGTCAAGGATGCGGTGTACCGGAGAGAGGTCAGAGGCTTCTGAAAAATCGACACTCTCGAAACCAGTTATAAACATAGTGCCTACAGTTGCGGCAGCCAAACAAATGATTGGCAACCAGAACTCCCAAACTTTGCCTTTTGTAGATTGCTCACCGACCAAAAGACCTGCTGTATCTTCTTCGGCAGAAAGGTCTTGGCCGGTTTCATTGATGGATCGCTCATACTTTTTCATCGTGAACATGTTGAAGTCCAGACAAATAGTAACAAGAACCAAACCAATGGCAGAAAACACGTAAAACTGGAATGGAATCATACGGATAAAATCAGTAAACGCAACACGTTCTACTCCGATGCTCTCATATACGCGGCTCATATTGCCCATGATTGCAACGGCCCAACTCGAAACAGGGGCAACAATACAAATCGGGGCAGCGATTGAGTCAACAATATATGATGACCTTGCACGAGACAGATTATGTTTTGCAGACAGGGTTTTTGCGATATTACCATTGACCATTGCGTTAAAATAATCATCGATCATAAGCACGACCCCAACGATGACTGTGACAAACTGCACCCCTTTGCGTGTTTTGACTCTTCTGGAAACGCTGTTTACAAAAGCCTTGGCGCTGCCTGTAAGCACAACGGTACTTGTTACAATACCGAGGCCAAACAGGAAGATTATGATAGACATGTACCATCTACTGAACACTGAAAACAGTGCAGTTTGTGCATCTGAGAACAGTATGCCTGTCATAGTCCTTTCTATCAGCATTACTGTGTCGAAAACGTTGAAGTTCACTGACATAAATGCGGCGGCAACAATACCCACCAACATCGACAACAGTATCCTACGTGTTGCAAACACACAGATAATGGTCAATGCTATGGGTATCAGAGTCCAGGCGGTTGCCGCTAGGTTGACATCTAATTCCATAATACTCCTCCTATGGTCATGTATTTTTCATGCGAGAAAAGCAAATTACGAAATCCCAGAAAAGCGAGCGGGAGACGAGGATATGTAATGTACTCTTATCCCATTTCTTGAAAAACATTATACATGGCGTAATATCATGCGTCAACAAATTGTTCATAAAAATTTCACTGAAATATCACAAATGTCACAAAACCCTGGCATCTCAGACTTACAGGGTGTTGCTGATGGTTTTGCTGTCGAGGGAATTCCTGACATTTGACTTTATTCCCCTCCTTGGAGGGGTGGCAGGCGAAGCCTGACGGGGTGGTCTTTGGGGGCGAGATAAAAGAG
>Ga0123355_10008691_pt1 | contig 15355 bp, 9 predicted proteins | sample TergutEmb28metaG_3_FD_89872 | JGI IMG/M metagenome (GOLD analysis project Ga0123355, IMG submission 89872) | Embiratermes neotenicus P1 segment gut microbial communities from Petit-Saut dam, French Guiana - Emb289 P1 | ecosystem: Host-associated > Arthropoda: Insects > Digestive system > Gut ... | reverse complement strand
TTTATCTTCTAAATCACTTCCGTATTCTGATATGCGATACCCCAAGTATTTAAAATCTGTTACTTGTTCAATAATATTGTCGTTTTTCACAATTTTTACCCTCTGTATGTGGTTCCCCCACATTGCCATTGATTTTGTTTTTGTACTAGATACGGTCATTTTATATTTTCTTGCTATAAGGTTCAAGTGGTGTGCCATTGTTTGTAAATCATCTTCTGATGTAGCCATTAAAATCTGGGATCCCGCAATGCATTGAAATGTAGTTCTTGGATCTGTTTCTCAGAGGGTCTGAAGATTACCTAATAAAGGTCGAAACATATCGCCCTGACAATATACTATTTTTATTGTATATAAAATAAGTTGTTGTGTTATTGACTGACAAGTTGTATTTATATATATTTAATTCATCTGACGTGATAAACGCCATTTGGTGACAGAAACAGTTCCACTTCGTGGGTTTGTGTCAGTTTTGTTTAGGAAGGTCTACAAGTATGTGGCGATGGTGCGTTGTTAAGGTGACGTGTGTGTTTATATTTGTGTGTGTCTTTTTCTGAAAGAGCACGGTGATGGAATTGGAGCCGGTTTGTAAAACATGTGTTTTAAAAGAAACGAAAAGACGGAAGGTGTATGTCGGATACTTAACGTTGCGTGTCAGCTGTTTCCGTCATTTGTAATATGAACTATCTGTAGGAACTGCTGTTGAAAGTCTCCTTGTTATGTAAACCACTTATGCTCCAACTGGTATTTATGTGGTAAGAATTTTCAATTTAATCTTTCAATGGGGTTTCAGATAGCATGTGAATTCGTATTCAGCTCCTGAATGGTGGAATATACAGCCATTAAGGGAACAATGACCGGTCGGTCGGCGGAGGTTTATCGATAAAAACATTCTAACGACAATAATAATAAAAATAATAGTAATGGTTGTACAATGTGAGTGTGTGTGTGTGTGTGTGTGGTAACTGTACATGCCGCCTGGCGTGTCATTCAACGCCGACCGGATGTACGTTTAAGAGAATTGTCAAACAAGAATGTGTCCTTGTGCACTTGGGGAAGTTCTGTAATTAGACAAAGCTCAGTAAAATCTGTCTATTGTTAGTGACCGCTTGTGGTACTGATGAGCAGAGCGAAGGGATAGCGTCTATATGGACGGCCTTCTTCAGGTTGTTTCAGTCTGTCCAGACATCTGACCAGATAGGTGCATGCCCCTCACACTGTCATTGTTACTCCCGGCGTCGCTATACTGTAAGTAAACAAACAAGTTTTGTGCCTTCGGACATGAGCTGAGATATCAGTCATGTTAGAAACTGTGCCAGGAAATGTCGGCTGACAGATACAGATAAGTGTATCGGTCAGTCGGTCATTCATTCAGTCAGTCGGTCGTTTGTTCAGACAGGCAGTCAGCCACAGAAATTCAGATCACACTCCCACTTGTTATGTCCTTGAGATCCATTTTGTTATTATAAATCTGTCATCCACTGTTACTCTCCTGTGTTCTTTTGATTTTTCAGACTAAAATTTTGCATACCGCCACCTTTCGTCGTCACATCCGGTACAGTTTGTAAGTGATGCCTGTGAAGATGCACTAACTAACTAACTAACTAACTAACTAACTAACTAACTAACTAACTAACTAACTAACTGATTGGCTTCATGGAACAGAGCCCTCCTTGAGAATCTAACAGGGTCTGAGATAATCAAGAAATACCACATTCACAAGGGTCCGCCATCTGTTTCTAATCTGAACCAGATCAATCCAGTCTGTGATCCCCATCTCACTTCTTGAAGATCCATTTTAATATTATCCTTCGATCTACGCCTGGGTATTCCAAGTGGTTGTACCAAAGGGTCAGGCCAAGTCTGAGGCAGTTGTGAATGGTTCGCAACATAGTAGTGGTTTTAGGGAGAGTTGTTAGCACATCACCCAACCCCCGAAGCCGAAAGACCATCCCTTGTCTGCTGTCCGCGACTGCTTATTCAATATATTTGCAGCTACCGTCCATATTGGAGGTCGTCTCCTCCATCCGCAACCTGAGGACGCGCCGTGCCGTGGTGACAGGGGCCCACGTATCAGGCACCGAACTGATTCTAACCCTCCTTCTGTTATTTCCTGTCTCTCGTGTCTCACCATTATTCTGTGCTCTCTGTTCTCGTACATTTTGTACTTTGGTGTTTCTGTCTTCGACGTTACGCAGTCTGATTTTTTTTTTGTGGATACCGACGTGTCGTATGGCCTGGATAGCTCAGTCAGTGTAGCGACTCGATATGGTCTGGACGGTCCGGAGATCGAATCCCGATGGGAGCGAGATTTTCCGCACCAGTCAAGACCGGCCCTGGGGCCTACCCAGCCTCCTATCCAGCGTGTACCGGGTCTTTCCCGGGGGTAAAGCGGACGGGACGTGGCGTTGGCCACCCATACCATCTAGCGCCGAGGTTAAAGAAAGAGTAGAGCAATACCTCCTCCCCCCCTCCCCCCCTATGGGCCTCCGTGGCTTGTTGTAGTGTGAACCAACGTGACGTAAGAAAGTGCTACCTCTGTCGTCCGCGCTGAACGTGGAGACAGGAGGATATTTGGCAGCCCTGTGGACAGAATGCACGGCGTCACTGTTCATAAGACGCGAGAATTTCCTTACCTTTGACTTTAGGGCGAGAGATATTTCAGATACAAGACAGGGACACGAAATATTCTAAGGGAGACTTGAGTTTCTGTCGCTAATGACTTCTTGATAGTGCAGTATTCTTAGATTGGATGCCGTTCAGTCTGGTAGTAACGTTTCAGACTGACCCGCTGCCTACATCATCGAGTCACAATGCTCATTCTCTTATGTACCAGAAAACACGACACCACATCTCGTAAGATGCTTGTCTTCCTAGTCTTGGTTATGAGAACTTCAAATCTTCAGTCTGTCTTTTTCGGCTACCGAGAACAGAGGGTTTATCGCGTAAGAAGCCTGCATCTGGGGCGACATTCCGTGACAACTGCGGTGCTGTGCTCAGCAGTAAAAGAAACACACTGTAAAAGGCGTATCGATACTGATGAGAAGTAAAGCGACACGAGGTCACCTGTAATGCAGTTGACTTAGCCAAATCCTGTCTGTACATCCTTCAGTGGTACATATCATTTTGTTTGTCTGTTTCTTGTTTCTTTCGTTTTAGTCAATCAAATAAACTGCAGAGAATTTTCGTTATCGTTGCACCATACGTTTTGTAGTTTATTTAATTAATGCACCAACAAACGCACATATATTCATTTAATGATCTAAAATTCACATTAAAACACTTAAAAGGCTTCTACATGTTTCGATCATACGATCATCCTCAGGTAGCGTACATTGTTCCTTGCTAAAGTTATAGTTTGAAAACACTCAGCGATTTACATCGTTATGTTGAGTTGGTGCTCAGGCAGCGTGTCTTGTGTTGTGTGTGAGCCTTATACTGTTCGGAATGAGCCTGGCTATGGATGTGTGTTGTGCGACGTACAGCGTGAGACTGGCACAACGCACATTCATAGCCAGGCTCATTCTGAACAGTATACGACTCACACAATACTTAAGGTAACCACAACTCACGTTCCATCCCATATAGCCGAATTATTTGTTCAATAATTAATTCTTACTCTATTGCTTTGACGGTCGATTAAATAAATATATTTGTTTACAGACATGCTACCACAACACCAACTCAACGTAACGATGTAAACCACTGAGTGTTTTTAAACTATGACTTTAGCAAGGAACAATGTATGCTCCCTGAGGATGATCGTATGTTCGAAATATGTAGGAGCGTTTTAAGTGTTTTAATACAAATTTTAGATCATTAAATGTATATATGTGCGTTTGTTGATGTATTAATGAAATAAACTGCAGAGAATTTGTTAACGGAGACCCTCATGAAATATGTTTATATATATATATATATATATATATATATATATATATAGCGAGACCCCGGCCTAGTAGAAACTGGTTTTCTTCTATTTTGTACACATAATCTCAGAGTCTGGTACCGTCGGCAGTGTGGTATTTGCACTGGCATGCACGCCCGTAAACACACTGTGTAATCTCGTACGGACTTCGAAACAAGTTGCTGCCTCTGTATTGAGCACATAAAATGTCAAAATCACCGAATCGTCTCTTAATAACTTGGAGGACCGTAAAGGACGATGTTACTGGGATATGACGTCGTGTAGTTTCGTGACTCTTTCCGGAACCACACATGCCCGTTTCCTTAATGTTCGCCACCATTAATAGGCCAATCTCATGCAGAACTTGTAAACACCAGAATTAAAATAAATTGTGTAATTTTGAAATTATCGTTAACTTCACACATTTTAGATTTCTTCGTAACAGTCTCGTTTTTTATGACACGCTATTTTAAACCTGCTGTTTTTTGACGCTTACTTCTTTGCTACCTGTAGTGTTGGCAGCACTGTGTACCTCATCTGCTTAGTATTCATGAGCGCCGTAATGAAGCGAGCCAACGGTAGCTGTTGTGTGTTCATTTCAGCTCAATCAGGAAACTTCTCCATCGATCATGATACGTAAGGATCCCACCCACACTGCACCTACCCACTCTTCTCTCCTCTCCGACGGGATAGTCTACAAGGACGGTGGCCTTTAAAACAAATAGGCAATTCTTACAAATGTGACTTACACAGGAGTACAGTGTACACACACGTGGGCCTGGAAGTTTTGAAGTAGTGAGTTATGGGCGCTGCATTCACGAACCTCTGCGTGGCTGGGACACCGAGCGAGACGAGTCAAGTCGAGTCGAGTCCGGTCGAGCCGTGTTGAGGAGAGGAGTGGAAATCCCACGCTCCTTTCTAAACTTTTCACTCCACAGGTATGGTTGTTATGCAGGTTTATTTCTTTTCCAAGTAGTCATAGACAACTTACAATGTGGGGTAAAACAGGCTACAGGTTTCGGCTTAAATAAGCCAACTTCAGGCCTGTAATTAAAACATTAAAAGGAAAAATGAAGACTGCAATCAGGCATGAGATCTTTACAATGTAATGATACAGTGTGTAGGCCTGATGTAGGCCCGTTTGGCCCGAAACATTTGGCCTGTTTTTCCTCGTATTATGCGCTGTGTATAAACTGCTTGGGGAAGAAATATTCGTATTTCATAATAAAAAGGAGATGTCTCACCTCAAAATAATACGGCTGATATGGTCGTAAGAATGTGGTCATAATATAAAGTTACAACTGTGCGCGAATTGAAGGGTCATAGGGGGTGTAGAGGCATAACTCCAATTATTAACCTCATTAACAGCAGGACTACAGGGAGTTGAGTGGTCAGGTTCAGTTCCCGGTCGCTTTACTTGCCCTTAAATGGCCCTCTTATCCGTTCAGTAGCAGTCTGGGTGGATCCCAGGGCCGGTCTCGACGTTTCGGAGAAAAAAATATATTTTCTGCAGAGATTCGAACCCCGTTTCCTTTAGTCTATAGCCTAGCCCCAGCACCGTTTATATTATTCCAGGTCCTGATTAGATTTGCTACCCACATAACAACAATACTAGTAAATGTGTAATAATAAATTAAATATGCCAATATTAACGGTAGATGTGCAGCGCTGTAAATCAGTGCAGGTGGGAAGGAGGCTTTGAGTCGTGTTCGGAACTGCGTGTTTCGGTGTACAAACATGCTGAGATTCCAAACACTGTAGGTATGTTGCGATGATGTCTGGGGTTGATGCGTGCATCGGATTACGGAAATGATTATACGAGCTGTCTCTGCGCGCTCGCGCGTGCGCGCGCGCGTGTGTGTGTGTGTGTGTATTCGGGAGAGGGGTTCGACCCGGTCGTTTATGTGTTAGGGTGGTTCTGAAATCTCGGGCCTTCTAGTATTTACGTCAGTTTAACAGCTCAATCGAACGCACCTATAAATAAAATTTATCTGTACCGTGGGAGGGCTGTGCTTTCAATCTCGTGAGTGCGGGGTGTAAAAACAAGTTAGGAAATATACTTAATTATTATGGGACTTTTACTCCTCTGCAAATTTTATGCTCCGTAGAGCCGGTGGGTTTTCTCGTGTCCTAGGAACGGCGTTGCGGTGGAGCGTGCTAAGTATCATGCATGCACGAGGATCTTAAGTCTGCTGAGGTGCGCAACAAGGATGAGAGAACACTTTCGCTCAGAAAGGCATATGGATATTCGTGTAAATTTTTTGTTAAAATTGTCTGATTTGAAAAAAAAATAAGCAGACAATTTTAGCATAATTTTTTGTAGATGATACTTCATGAAAAATCGGCTGGACCCTTAAATTATGTACGAATGGAGAGAGGGACGGACGGACGGATGGAAGAACTGCTGTTTTTACGGATGCTTCGAAGTGATGCCCTAGCGCCTAGAGGAAGAGAGAGTTGTGGGTGGGGGTTGCGTGTGTAGTGACACATGACATTGCTTGTGACCACAAGGGGTTATCAGAATGACTCCCATAAGCTCTGAATTTCCTCTATCTTGTCACATATTTCAGTTTTATCTCTGAATTGGAGAACAGCTACATAGCTGCGTGATGTCATGATCGAACGAGTGTAGATCTCCTGATTTGTTTAGAATATTTTAGCTTCCAGCTTTTTTTATAGAAGTATAAGGATTAAAATTCGATTAAGATTGTAAAGTTACTCGTAGAGCAATATCGAGGAGATTTCGGTTCTTTGAATTCAAATTTTTTTAAAAAAAATGGATCTTTCTATCTTTTATCATACCTCAATTTTAAACTCATGAACATATTGAAGTAAACCACTGATTGTTTTGGCACACTCTAAGCGATAGTGACCGATGCTCAACTATTTCTGCAGCCTCAGCTTGCACCGTAGAAGAGAATACTGGATATCTCAAAGACGCATTAGAGTGAGTGACTATTTTTGTCCGAGTTTATCCATTACTGGAAAGTTTCGACAAACACGATGAAAAGCCCAGACCACAAAATTTCACGAAAATCCATCCAGTAGGCATCGCTGTGTTCCATGCGGCAGGAGAGACTTGGGAGACGCTAATAGTCCTTTATTCGCAAGTATATTGCCAAATTTCCTTAAACCATATCCCTAAATTTACCTTCTGTGTTATAAGGGCATGAAATTAGGTTTCTTTCATGAAAGGAGAATACAAACGGAGGATATCAGATAAAGTGTTGATGCGAATTATTGCGCCTTAGAAGTAACAGGAAGCTGGAGCATATTCCATAGTGAGGTGCTGTATAATTTACACCGCTCATTAGACAGTATGTGGGTGATCAAATTAAAAGGCAGCAGAATGGTAAAAGTGGGAAAGCGAGAAATTCAAAATTTTCCTACAAAAACCTGCAGGAAGTAAACATCGCCGTCGATGGGAAGATACTTTTAAAAAGGATGATGGAAGTACATGAGGGATTGAACTGGATTTAGATGAATCAGTAATGCTGCTATTTATTGAATAGTTAAGTGATTAAGCTTGGGTTTTCTGTTGCGTTTCCTGTAGGTAGCGTTACGTAATTATCTTTCTTGTATGTAACAAAATGGCACTGCGACCGCCAAGTAGTTTCTTCCAGACAAACTACAAAACTGTGTCTATTTAAATTCGGCTTTCACTTAGGAGATGTTTGGGATAACATGTAAGAACTAAGAGGCCGAAGAAAGAGTTGAAGATGGAAATACGACAATCGAACTTCATCGATTATAAATCTGTCCCTTGCGATATCTGTGCATTTACTAGCTGCTGATTTTAATCTGTTGTAAATGTGTTTCAAACTTAACTAAGAAGTATTATAATGTGAGCCGTGTAAAATATAGAATGTACTTTAGATTGCGGTATATATACTTGTCTAACACAACTGTAAGGTGGTGAAGATATGTATAATTTATTACATAAAGATCAACTACATGTTTCGGCCCTTTTCATTGAATATCTTCAGGTTGATAAATGAAACAATTGAAAACACTTAATAAACAGTTATACTTGATTTATGTGAGTTTTTTTATACCATTTCCTATACAATATGCCAGATCCCATTCCCACCCCACACCTTACCTCCCCACACTGTCTAAAAAACTCACATAAATCAAGTATAACTGTTTATTAAGTGTTTTTAATCGTTTCATTTATCAACCTGAAGATGGCCAATGAAAAGGGCCGAAACATGTAGTTGATCCTTATATAATAAATTATACATATCTTCACCACCTTACAGTTGTGTTAGACAAGTATATATACCCCAATCTAATTTATTGTATACACAACGGGGATGACAAACCTTATGATTATAGAATGTACGTTTGAAAATTCTCTCATTGTAGCGCTTTTTAAAAAAATTATTCACGTATCTAAACTGTGGATAAGATCACAGATGAAAAGTAACAGAAGGGTTACGCTTTGCAGACCTTGCCTAACTTGTTTGTTTTACATGTTGCAACGTACAGAATGTCATTGACACAAATTTTTCTATGTTGGGGAGTGTTTGGTTTCATTATTAAACGGACCGGTAATGCATAGAGCAGTTGTTTATGACCCCAATAAACGTAAACATAATTTACACTACACTTTTTATTTCTATACGCTCCGCTGGTGGGACGTGAAAATCTATAAATTCTCTTCGTGCCTGTTTTACGACGTAAAATTTTTGGCACGCATCAAAACATGCCACGTGATAAAAATCGTACCGCCCCTTTCACAAATATTACTAGTTGTAAAACATACACCATTGTAATTCTAATTAGAAATATTTATTCAATGTTGTATTAGTGGCGTTATGACATAACGAGTATTTCAAGTGTCCGTCTTGTTTCTCTACATGAATGACTTAAGAAGGTGAGAGTTTTTGGAGTAGTTTTTTTGTCTCGTGCTTAATTTATAGTACTATATAAATATGCATTATGATCCGTTGAAAGACTATAGCTTCATCGTCTGTAAAGTAACAACTATTGAAAATCGGTGACTAACTGTGGCAATTTCTTTAGTCCAAAGGCTGTCCAGGCTATCATACTGCATGCCATGTAGCTTAGTACTGTAACATTTTTTTTTTCATATTTCGACACCCCTAATCTCCTTCTTGTCGAGATTTCGAAATAATACTCAGACACCACACTCGGTAGGGCTTCTCTGGACGGGTGATCGGCCCGTTGTAGAGAACTCTACCTTGCAACAAACAAGACTCAAAAGAGTCTCACGTCTATTCTCCCAGCTGGATTCGAACCCGCATTCCTAGAAAGCTAACTACTGTAGACCTACGTCTTAGACAGCGCGGTCACCGGAATCGGCCAGTTCCTTAGTTGAGGTAAGGATAATATTGTTGATGTAAGGTCGCTGTCGATGTCCTAGTCCATACAGTGTCTGATGTCATGTTAGTTGGTGATTAATGAGGTGGATGGTTTGTGTTGTGTACTGATTTGAGGCAAGGTCTAGGAATATTTCTCCGAACAGTGATGTGGAGCCTGTAGTGAGATCTGTTGAAAGAGATCCAAATTCTAGCTGGATGCTTCATGAACACACGCTGGAAGTTTACTGCTCCATATGCCGGCTTCCTCTTTCGATGAATAGATTCGCGCCTTTTCTTCGACACTTTTTGCTATTTTACACGTGGAGGTATATTGCACTGTGCGAGATTGTTGCAGGGTGTCAAAGTAAAATGACCAGTGTACTGGATTCCTGTTGCGCCAAGCACAGTGGCTTTCAATTCATATATTCTTTGTTTCATTATAGGGGAGAGAATTTTCTGTGGGGTCCCTTACCGCCTTGTTATTTTTAAATTCTTATTCAAAGTGACAGTATTTGACAGGAAATTTCAATCAGTTTGATTAGATTGGGCTGAAGTACATTTTTTTTAAAGAGGGACCTCCATATTAGACTCAGGTTAATTAAATAAGGAAACAACACCGGGGTTGTTTAGAAATAAGGGAAGAAATATATTTTGAATTAAGTTTAGCAATATTACTCATACAATATTTATAATGTATAATACATCTTATGCTGATCGCAGTGGTCGCGCGGTCTAAGGCGTGGGCCTGTGGCATCTCTTGCTGGGACTGTGAGCTCGAATACCGCCGGGGGCATGTATGTCTGTCTGTTGTGAGTGTTGTGTGTCAGGTAGAGGTCTCTGCCTCGGTTTGATCACTCGTCCAGAGGAGTCCTATTGAGTGTGGTGATTCTGAATGTGACCATGAATCTTGGATAAAGAGGAGGCCTTGCCCCACTGGGGGTTGCGCCATGGTAAAGAAATACATCTTGAAATACCTCGATTTGATATAAAACGAGATTTCGTCCGTTACATTAATGGCATTGCAATGTGTATTTCCTATATGATTTTTTATTCATCTTGATTATGGCTTTTATAGCCGAAACATGTCGTCGATGATTAATTACGAACACAGCTGTGTGTAGACTTGATTTATATTTGCTTTGTTTACTATTATAGAAATCCAGTTTCAGAAGATTTGCATCTTCAGTTTCATTTGACAACACTTTTAGTTAATAAGCCCATATATCCTTCAGTGACTATGATCAGTGAATAATACATTAGAAGGTACGTGGAAGTGGTCGTGACCAGTTTTTAAATGCAGACCCAGTTTTTGTCTGTAGTGAACGAGGACAGGCAAGAAAGGCCTAAATCACGATATCTGTAATCGGGGTCAAGGTATGAACCTGGCACCCTCCGTTAGACAGAAGGTATCGTAAACTCTAGACCTCGACGTTCGTCGAACTCGTTACACTTTTGCACGTAAACCGCTTAAATATTTCAGCTGCATCTCGCCCCATAAGGTTCGTGAATGACATAAACATGTGGCCGTTGGTAACTGCTTCACCCTTTAATTTCGTGTACGCATGTCATGCACCTCCTGTCACATTGCAGAGTAATAGAGGAACACGGACAGACGGCCGTGACGTAACTACTGCCCTCCGGTGACAAATATATGGAACCTAATTTCCATGACGTAGTCATGCAAGTCTGAGATATATGAGTTGTGTAACAGTGTTGTAAGTATCAGAGTGCATCCGTGTTATGAAGGTGAGATTTCAAGCCTTAATACAGATAAGACTGACCCTCCTTATTAGTGTAAGAGGTTTATATTCAAGTCGCCTGAACTACATCAGACCTAATAAGATGCAGGGGGAGGGTGTAATTACGACCTTCTGACATGTAAGTCTTTGTGCTGGGGTAGACAGATATACGAAAGTTTCGTAAGAGACTGTGTCTTGGGTTAGAAATGAGTCGGGCGAAGAAATGTCACGTGATATAGGAAGGGAGAGGTAGGCCTATGGCTTTGATAAGAGTTGTTTGTTTGTTTGTGTCTGTTTTTTTAACTTTTTATCATAGCCAAATCGACACACCTTATATATTGGTCTTAATTTAAAACTGTGGACCGGGATAGCTCAGTCGGTATAACGACTCGGTACGGGCTGGACGGTCCGGGGATTGAATCCCTTTGGGGGAGAGATTTTGCGCACCCGTCCAGACAGGACCTGGGGCCCACCCAGCCTTCTATACAATGGGTATCGTGTCTTTCCCGGGGGTAAAGCGGCCGGGGCGTGGCGTTGAGCACCCACCTCCATCTAGCGCCGAGGTTATAGAAAGAATAGAGCTATACCTCTACTCCACTTCTGGACTTTCGTGGCCTGTTATAGGGTGAATTATACCTGTACTTTAACCTGAACTTAAAACTGAGGTCTCAGTATTGTTGACATTTTGCATTCAGTGCATTGTTCTTATAATGGGTTTTCAGTAACAAATGCACACAGTAAGACATAACTCGGACACAAGTCTTAGAAAATTTATGATTTATGTTTTGGTGCTTATAATATTTTGTATTAATTCCTTGGGGAATTATTTTACTTATATGAAAAGTTAAAGTGATCCCGTTACAGGCACGATGTGACCCAGAGGGTGGGTAGAGGTATAGCTCTACTCTTCCACGACCGCGGCACTAGAAGTGGGTGAGTGGTCAGCAGCACGCCCCGGCCGCACTTTATCCCTGGGAAAGACCCAGTACCCATTGTACAGCAGGCTGGGTGGGCCCCAGGGCCGGTCTGGTTGGGCAAAAAATCTCGTCCCCACCGGGATTCGATGCCAGACCGTCCAGCCCATAGTCAGTCACTATACCGACTGAGCTACCCGGCTCACATATATAGTTATATATAGGTGTAATAAAAATAATAATTCCGGTGCCGAAATATGTAGGAGGTTTCTAACACTAATGTTTGATTTATATCTTGTTATGTGCGTTTGTTGGTTAATATAACAGATTGTTTGCATTACTTTTTATGAATTTCACACATTTTGCCTTAAAGTGACCATATTGAGTCGAATCATGTTGATACAAAGAGTAATAAAGTGTGTCCCACTCGCTACCGAACCAGGCATTTCTTTAATAATTCTAACACCAATGAAGATATTGCAACGAAATTTTTAACAGGAGTGCTTTCGTTGTGTGAGAAATGAAGAGGAATGTGTCTGTAATCCGCTTCAAATTTCGTTGCAATATTCTCATTAGTGGTAAAATTATTTTTAAAATGCCGGGTTCGGTAGCGAGTGGGACACGCTGTATAATATACACTGCTTTTGTTTCATAGTATTTAAATCGCTCGTTATTGTTTGTTTACGTCGAAAAGGAACGTCTTGTTAGTGGGGCAGGAAAGAAAGAAGGCTGGCACAGGAGAAGTTGAAGAGGAAAGAGGTTGAGAATGGGTCAAGAATCGAAAGAAAAGGTAGTCCCAGAACATGTCGTCTGTGAGTGGGTTTCAAACTGGTTTTTCTTATACTATTCCCGGCTTTGCTTACCACTGATACTCTGAAGACAGAGGCACAAATATTCTCCGAAGCGTTAGAACCTGTATAACAAACGACACGGAGTAACATTACACAAAACCCCCTACTTGTAGCATACAGAAATCCTGCCCCTGAGCAGCCGTTGTGTAATTCGTAGACCCAGTTGTGTGTAGCGAAGCAGAAAGTTAGAACACGCTTCTTATACAGGGTGTTCTAAAGGAGTGTAATGAAGGAAGTCTGCATTCGAACGGGGAGAAATTTGGAACATGGAATGAATTACTTATAGGGCAGCTTTTTGCGTATGTGATACTGTTAACCCAGCGTTAATAGGATCATGAGAAGAAGGCTGATGAGATGGCGAGTTGGGGGTGGTTGGCATGTACAGTACCGTGCGTGGGACAGATGAGTGCGTAGCAAATCTGAGCCCCGGAATTCGTGAAGCGAAAATGTCGCTTATAATATCTAGGAGCATAATATTAATATGGATGATTATTGATACAGCTCTGCTACTTGAGTCCCTTAGTTAAAACAGAACATTTTACAACACGATTCGATGGCGGGTTCGGTCTTCGTCTCAAGTAACAAACGTTCGAAAAGTTAGGCCCAACCGACTGTACTTCTTCCCCCTTCCACCTTTACCTAACAGTGGAGACGTGCTGCCCAGTTCCGGGAGCGTTGCAATGCGTTTTCATCAAATAACCACGTAGTCTAATCGGACTAACGTACGGTACTGTTGTGCTGACTGATGGTTAGGAGTAGTTGTTTAGAAACAGTAGTAGCAGAAGCAGTAGTAGTAGTAGTTGTAATTGTAGTTGTAGTTGTAGAAGCAGTAGTAGTAGTAGTAATAGAAGCAGTAGTAGTAGTAGTAGTAGTAGTAGTAGTAGTAGTAGTAGTAGTGGAAGCAGTAGTAGTAGAAACAGTAGTAGTAGTAGCAGTAGTAATAGTAGAAGTAGTAGTAGTGGAAGTGGCAGTAGTAGTAGTAGAAACAGTAGTGGTAGTAGTAGAAGCAGTAGAAGTGGTAGTACTAGTAGTAGTAGTAGTTTTAATCCCCTGTTTGTCTTTCACTGTTGAGGCTTAGGTTCAGTACCAGCTCAGTCCCTTTGATATTCGTGTTGGACACAGTGGCACTAGGCCATTTTTTTCTCCAGGTATTTCGGTTTTCACCTGTCAGTTTCTTTCCACCGAGTCTCCATACTCTTCATTCTTCTACCGTCAGCGCTGTGATTCCTAGCCAATGATAACGCTGTTAAATAAAACAGTAACAGAAGGAATTATGTTTGGAGTGTGCTGGATTCGTGTAGCTGGAGACATGGACAATTTTTGGGGCCTTTGTGAAGACGACGACGAACATTTTGTTTTAATAAAGGCGGTAGCGACTGCCACTGTCACACGTCTGCCGTCGTCGCTGATCGTGTACATATATCATTGTTGCAGTCACAGAATCAGTGCGTGAAGAATGCGTGAGCGCCTGGCCGTATCATTGCTGGACTATCAATATCGCAGCGGCCCCCGCAGTTTCGTATGGAAAGTAGCAGCGCAGTGCTGTACAAAAAATTGGGGGAACCAATCTTAGAAAAACAAAAAAGAGAACGTTTTAACACGCAATGCGATTTTTCTCTTCCCTCCCCCCTTCAGACCACCCCCCCCCCTTGTCCCCTTCATTTGTTTCAGTGTTGGTATGAAAGCCACCATTAGTATCCATTCTTCAAAACGGTTATTATTATTATTACTATTTTATTTTTCGTAGTCTTAACTACGATCTCTAACGATTGCGTCCCCCGTCGACCATTAAACACAACACAAAGGGTGATTTCTATTAGTACTGTCAACGAAAATGATAATAGGATCTGGTAATCGCAGCGCAGTTCCTACCGCAGTTGATATGCTCAATTAATCTTTCTTGGTTTGGCCTTCTTTAATGTAATATCTTTTCCTCAGTTTATTTAGCTACATGTTCAGTATTTCACACATCATATGAACAGGTGCTACGATGTTTGGTGAATTATGAATTGGAATCTTCATGTTTGTATCGTGCGTCAATGACGAATAAAACACTTTATTATCCAACAGATGCCCAAACATATAATTCGTAGATACAATTAGAATTATTATAAAATATTAAAAAAATTTAAAACTGGTGATCCGAAACATGTTGGAGAAATTTTAAATATTTTATAATAAATCTAATTATATCTACGAATTATATATTTGCGCATCTGTTGGATAATAACGTGTTTTATGAATTAGAAATAAATTGCAAGGGATCGCGGCGTGCTAAGTTTGAGGCATTTCCCTGTAATCTGCCTAGAGGATCTGAGGAAAACCTTGGAGACTTTTAAAATAACTGGTCCCCGCGATGAAATTTGAAACCGAGACTTCCCGAATACAATATCAGAGTACTGGGAATTTTTCTCGTAACGCTAATTCTTTCGGCTTGTTATACAGGTGTCCCAGGAGGAATGTGCGAGACTTCGGGAGGGTGTTCCTTATGTTAAATTATACTGATATAACCCAAAACACCTATGTCCAAAGTTGAACGGTTACGGAGATAATGGCCAGTGAAGTTTGAAACTTTGACAGCTGTTACACACTTATTGATTACCAAATACATATTAAAACT